>JADMIO011281627.1_pt1 | contig 69287 bp, 56 predicted proteins | sample 8958161 | NCBI WGS metagenome assembly JADMIO01 (sample SAMN16585339, study PRJNA669376) | soil metagenome | isolation source: Crop rotation soil | place: USA: Cullars Rotation, Alabama | collected 2011 | reverse complement strand
CCGCGACTTCAAGTCACGTGAATTCCAAGCTTCGGATCCCACTGTGCTGGAAAGATAACAAGTCTATTATGCTTGCATTTTTAATTGCCTTCTTCAATCAATTGTCAGGGATAAATTTCATTATCTATTATGCGCCACGCATTTTGGAGAAGACTGGTATTGGGGCTGATGCAGCACTTTTGTCCAGTGCAGGAATTGGTGTGATCAATCTTATTTTCACAATGCTCGGTATGTACCTCATTGATCGTGCCGGCAGAAAAAAATTGATGTTGATAGGTTCGTTGGGTTACATCCTTTCCTTAGGCATGATTTCCTATGTTTTTTATCACCAGGATTTTGACGGAATCAAAGTGCCATTATTCATTTTCCTGTTTATTGCATCACATGCGATTGGACAGGGTGCAGTGATCTGGGTCTTCATTTCTGAAGTATTCCCAAATCATATCCGCGCTGCAGGCCAATCCTTAGGTACATCGACACATTGGGTATTTGCAGCCTTAATTACATTGCTCATGCCGTATTTATTAAATCGGTTTAGCGGTGGTCCAATCTTTGCATTTTTTACAGGCATGATGATATTGCAACTGCTGTTTGTGGTCTTTATGATGCCCGAAACAAAAGGCATTTCTCTTGAAGAATTACAAAAAAAGCTTGCAAAAAAAGTTTGATCGAAGGGAGGATTTTGAAAAGTGCATCTGTGATATGTAAGCCGGATCCTGTTCTGCAGACGAATCTGCAATACCTATCATTTATCTGGGCGATATCATTACTGATAAAGCTCTAGCTGCCTACCCCTTCCAAAAGTTGTTACACGCCGGCGAGCAGCCGGGCCGGTCAGACATGAATGCAAGACCAGATTGGAATGTACATGGCATTTCAGCCCGCAAGGTTTATCCCCTGACCCGGTTGCCCGTGCCAGCCGTGCGCTTTTACCACACGTTTTCACCCTTACCCGACCCTGCAGCCAGGCGGTTATTTTCTGTGACACTGTCTGTTTCCCACCCTCGTGAGAACCCATCCGTTAGATGGCGCGGTGCTCTACGCTGTCCGGACTTTCCTCCCTCATTTGATTGAGAGCGATAGATCTATCACAGATGCCCTTCCATAACGGGTGACTGGCCCTTTTCGTTCGGTGCCCGGGATGAAATCAGAAAATAACCCTGACCTCATTCCGGTAAATAATGGTAATGTAGTGATATTTAATTATTTACTTATTAAATATTATCTTTATGTGAATTTATGTTGTTCAGGAATAAGGTCAGACTCTATGCCGCTATTACCCTGTTCTGCCTGGTCAGCCTGGCAGGCGTTGTAGGATTTGATCATTTATCCTACGACAAGGCCCATTTTGCACTTCAAATCGAGCAAAATATCCAGGAGCTGGAGGTGGCTTCCATGGATGATACCCGCGAAGGCGATTGGATCAACCAGATCAGGTCGGTAAAGAGTGCAGGTAAAATTCTGTCGAACGACCTCGTGAGCCAGCTTGAAAAGCTGAGCCAAAAGCCATATACCATTTACCTGTATCACAATGATAGTTTGCTCTTCTGGTCAAAGCCAGGTTCAATCATTGACCCAATGCACAAGGAGTTCGAACATATTCCGGGTGTTTTTCCGGATCACAGACAGGATTATTATATCAAGCATGCCTCCATTGCCGATCACCAGGACCTGATCGATGTCTATTTCAAAATTCCTATCATTCCGGAACAGGAACAGGCATACAGCATCAGTGTAACGCCATATAAATTTGGATATCCATCTCCTGACAATGCCACCCTGATACGTAGTATTGACGGATCTCCCATTGCCCATGTGCATTTGTTGACCAAGGAATTCTCTTTCTTTCTCCAGTGCCTGATTTTTATCTTATGCCTTGTGGCCATGTGGGCGATCTGTATGACATGGATCAGTCGCATTCTTGAAATACCGGATCAAAAAGTATCCCATGTCAATAAGATATTGTTGCAGATGTTTGGGGTACTGGGTGTCCGGATGGCTACACTTTTTTTACCGTATCATGATTTCTTTGATCAGATCGAGTTATTAAGTCCGATCATTCAGAATATTTCGTTTCCGTATTCGACAACGGACCTGTTGTTAGATAGTTCTATCTTCCTTTGGCTGTGTACACTGGCCAGCAAGATTTACAGCAAGGATTTACAAATCACCAATGCGGCAATACTTGCGCCCAACAAAACATGGTCAGACCGGTTGATGACGATGAGTCATTATCTCGTTGTCATCATGCTGAGCGGGCTTACTGCGTGGATATTGCGACAGGTAGTTGGACAAAGTAATTTCCGTCTTGACCTGGGTGAAATTTCACTATTTGATATTCATCATTTCCTATCGATCCTGGCTTGTGGCCTGATCATCATGGGAGTTTTTACATTCTCGTTTCAGATTGTAACCAGGGCTATTTTTTATACGACCAATTTTTATGAGCGTATGATTGCGCTGCTTTTCGCCGGTGTACTCAGTCTGCCTTTGCTTCACCTGATTGATATTGACCTGCCTTTTGTTGGATTTTACCTCGGGGTCTTTATCCTGATGACCTTGCTTGACCTGTATATTGAACAGGGAAATAAATCTGTGATCTGGGTTTTGAGCTGGCTTGTGACTATTTCGTCCATGACTGCTTTTGTACTTTACAAATACCAAAAGGATTTTGAAAAGAATACAAGAACCGAGTTGATAAGTGAAGCACCGGATGGATATGGTTCCAGTGAAAATTTTGAGGAAGAGCTTATTGAATGGTTGCCACATCTTCCCAAAAAATATAGTCTTGGTTATTACCATGAAGGGCAGTTAGTATTCAATCAGCGATATGATTATGCGCTTGTGTTTTCGAAGCCACCCAAGATGACAACGGGTGTGTTTTGCGAAATAACCACAAGTAATGACCGGACAGACATTGCGCGACAGGATACGCGGGACAATGTGATCATGATCGGTAAAAAAGTGGATGGATTAAACCAGGTTGTATCCCTCTTCTCCCTGATTTTTACTGTTTTCAGTTTTCTGTTGTTTATTCTCGCCGGACTAAATGCGTTCTTTAAATTTTTGCCGGAGAATATGGAACTCACCATTTCTCCGCGTCCTTCGCTCCGGAATAAAATTCAGATCGCAATCGTATTTATCATCGTACTTACATTTATCATTGTTGGATTGCTTACCGTTTATTATATCCGCTCAAACAGCAGGGCTGATGAACTCCGCAGATATGATGAGAGATTAAGAACGATTGCAGCTTCAATACGCCAAACCATAGGTTCGGAGACAAACACCTGGCGAAAGGATATGAGCCAGGCAGCAAAAATTGCATTCAATAGTGCATCAAATCAAATCTATGATCCGCAAGGGAACCTGATACATCAACAGGATGATAAGACGAATAAAGAAAGCATTCCATTCAAGCTTGCTTTCCTTCCTAAGATGATCCTTGATGCAGGGTCAAGGGATTATTATCTGTCAGGCACACATTTGGACGAAGATGGCGTAAGTCGCTTTGGTGACGTAGGCTATGTATCGATTCATAAAGAGAACGGTCAATCCGGATACATCGAATTGACAGAGTTGTTTCCATCCGGTGATGAAAATGAAGATTCCGGTTCAGCATTCTTCATGACTTTATTAAATGCATATGTATTTATTTTTCTGCTTGCCATCTGTATGGCGGTGTTGATGGCAAGATCAATTACAGGACCTGTGGCCCAGTTGAGTGAAAAGCTTAAACAAATCCGGTTGGGCAAGAAGAATGAAACAATCACGTGGTCAATCGATGACGAGGTAGGTGAACTGATCCGCGACTACAATGGCATGGTGACCAAGCTGGATGAAAGTGTGGAGTTACTGGCCCAGTCAGAACGCGATACTGCATGGAGGGAAATGGCAAAACAAGTGGCACATGAAATAAAAAACCCACTTACCCCCATGAAGCTTAGTATCCAGTACCTGGAGAATGCTTCAACAAAAACAGAAGAATCAAATCTGCCTGCAATGATCAAACGTGTCAGTAAAACACTGATCGAACAGATCGATAATCTTACACACATCGCTTCCGAATTTTCAAGCTATGCAAAAATGCCGCAGGCCATGAACGAAGTTTTTGTGATCAATGATGTAGTGGCTTCCGTTCATGATCTGTTCAGAAAAAGAGAAGACATGGATATTCAGTTGCAGGTACCCATTAATGATCTTTTTGTATTTGCAGACAAAAGCCAGGTCATCCGGGTGCTCAACAATATAGTTAAGAATGCGATCCAGTCCATTCCCAAAACTAGACGTGGCCTTATATATATCAAACTGACATTTACAGATGACATTATTCGTATTTCCGTTCAGGACAATGGATCAGGGATTGATGATAATATGAAGGACAAAGTTTTCTATCCGAATTTCACTACCAAATCATCCGGAATGGGACTTGGGCTTGCAATTTGTTCGGATATCATTCAGTCTTTTGACGGAAAGATTTATTTCGAAACTGAATCCGGTGAAGGAACCACATTTTTTATTGAGTTGCCGCGCCACATTATGAATGGTGAGCTTACTTCAGCAGGCCATCACAGGCAAAACATCACGCCATCCTGATACAGAAAATAAACAGTTAATTTTTAACTGCTTTAAACAGGCTTTTCGCATTCGCAAGTGCTTCCTTTGAAGGTGGATCGCCACTCAGCATCTTGGCAATTTCAATAATTCGGTCACTTTCAGATAACAATACCACGGAAGAGGTGTCCCTGTCTTTATTGCCTGATTTTGAAACGTGATAATGTGTGGTAGCATGCACCGCTATCTGAGGTGAATGTGTGATGGTCATTACCTGCGGGCCCTTTGCAAGAGAGCGGATGAGTTGCCCCATTCTCCATGCTACTTCACCCGAAATACCTGTATCAATTTCATCAAAAATGATGGTGGGCAATTTTGCTTCCGCTGCAAATAAAGATTTCAGGGCCAGGCTTAATCTTGAAAGTTCACCTCCCGAAGCCACAGATTGAATGGGTTGTAAAGCCATGCCCTTATTTGCAGAAAAAAGGAAATGTATATCATCCATACCATCCGGACCCGGATCTTTGAGCGGTTTGATTTCAACTTCAAACTGGCCATTCGGCATCCCGAGCTCATGGATGAGTGTATGCATCTGAGGGATCATTTTAGATGAGCCCTTTTTTCTTTTTTGTGAAAGCACGTCGCCTTCTTTTTTGAGGATTGAATATGTTTCATTGATTTCTTTCTCAATTTGTTCGATCCGATCCCCTGTTGAAGAAATGTCCAGCATTTCTTTTTTTAATGATTCATATTGATTGATGAGATCGCGTTCATCCTTTCCCTGGTATTTTTTAATTAACGTATACAGGACATTGAGCCTTGATTCTATTTTATTCAGATGATACGGTTCATTTTGTGGAGTGCTGTCCATTCTGTCTGCTTCCAGGCCAATATCCTGGATTTCCAGCCGGATAGCATCAAGGCGCTCACCTATCTGGGCAAGCGATGGTGATACATGCCTTACAGATTCCAGTTGTTTAAATAAAAGGGTCAACTGGTTGTTGAGTGAGTGAGGACCGCTATTCACTACTTTTTGAATCATATCCAGTGTATGCTGAATTGATTCTGCATGTTGAAGTATATTTTGTTCGGATTCCAGTTTTTCGATTTCGCCCGGAACCAGTTTTGCATTTTCAAGTTCTGCCAACTGGAATTGCAGAAAATCTTTTCGCCTTGATGAAGAGACTTCAATTTCCTTTACTCGGTTGAGTTCAGTCTTTAACTGCACCAACTTCTGATAGGTGGATTTGTAGTGCCTGGTTTGTTGAAGTGATCCACTGAGTGTGTCAAGTGCATTGATCTGGTAATCCCTCGCCTGTAAAGCTAAATTATCATGCTGTTGATGGAGTTCAATCAGGTGTGACGTGATTTCCTGCATTAGTTTAAGAGACACAGGTGTGTCATTAATAAACGAGCGACTCTTGCCTCCGGGTAAAATCTCTCTTCTGCAAATCATCTGCCTGTCAAAATCAAGTCCTTCTGTGTTGAATATTTCTTCAAGCGAATCGTCTTCCAATTCGAAATGTGCTTCAACGATGCACTTGGACTTTTCATCGGGCAGGACACGAAAATCGGCTCTTCTTCCCAGGGCAAGACTTAATGCTCCGAGCAAAATAGATTTACCTGCCCCTGTCTCACCTGTAATGGCAGACAAACCCTGCTGAAGCTGAAGGTCCAGTTCAGGAATGATGGCATAATTGCTGATGATAAGCCGGTTCAACATGGTGATTCAAAAACTAAATATAAAGTTCGGCTTTTATTTTAAAAGTGCGGCCTGAACTTCGGGTTCGATCTTAATGCCGAATTGCTGCACGATACTATATTGTTGCATAGCATTCGGTTTTTGTCCAAGACCCAGGTAGCTTTTCATTTTTTCATAAAAATAAAGTCCTTGTTTGTTATTCAACTGGATTGCCCTGTCAATATCCGGTAAGGCCTCTCCAAATTTATTTTGGATATTCTTAATGCGGCCTCTTTCATACCACAGATCTGCATCTTCCGGGTGCATGTCCAGATAAGTCGTGATATCACTTATGGCTTTATCCCATTGTGAAAAGGATTGAAATACCAATGACCGGTTTTTATATCCGTTTGCATGTTTAGGATCCAGTTCCAAACCCTTATTGAAATCTTTCAGCGCCATTTCAAGTTGACCAGAAAGGGCAAACACAGCACCCCGGTTTATATAATATTCCCCTTCAGTACTGTCTGACTGGATCGCCTTGTTATAATCCGTCATGGCCTGGTCATATTTTTGCAAATTGAAGTACAGTTTTGCACGTGAATTATAAAGTGCGCCATCCGGTTTCAATTTTATCGCGGAATCGTAATCTGCAAGCGCTTCCTGTATCTGGTTTTGGTCGCGACGATAATTGGCCCTGTTACGAAACGGAAGAGGTGTATCATCATAATATTTTAATACATGTGTCCACAATGTGTCACTGTTAGTCCAGACTTTAGTTTGTTTGAATGTCATGAACATAAACAAAAGTAGAATTGCTCCAAATCCATAGAAAGCAGGTTTAGCGGCATCTGGTTTGGATTCATATAATTTTTGGCCTGCGTAGATGACGATAAAGATTAAGCCGAGGTATGGAATGTATGTAAAACGATCTGCAAGATATCCCTGTCCTGCTCCTACAATTTGCAGCAGGAACATCACATTGAAGATGAAAACCAAAAGGCCAAATAAATAGGGTCGCCAGTCTTTTTTATAGGCTACATACATGAATGCAAGAATTCCTATACCAACCACAGGGCCAATATATATATCAACAGGAAGGGTAGCCGGATAAGGATAAAGCGGCGACATCCGGTAAGGGAAAATAAATTTTACCAGATAGACTCCAAGCGAATATCCACCTACCATGAGTCTTTCGAGAATGCTATAATTGGTTTTGTCATCAATGGATCCTTGTTTACCCAGGAAATAAAATCCAATGAGACCGATCGCAAGTGCAAGCAGGAAGAAGGCCCACTTCTCGATTACTAATTTTATTTGGAGCGGACGTTTAAAATAATAATCTACTGCCAGCATTGTCAGTGGCAGCGCGACCGCCTGGATCTTTGAAAAAAGGGCAAAAACGAAAAGCCCCATTGCCGCATAAAAATATTTCTTTGTATACCCGGTCTTTACATAAAGTATGTAATACCACAGAGCACTTAAAAAGAAGGCGCCAAAAAGGACATCCTTACGTTCCGTTATCCAGGCTACAGATTCTACCCGCATCGGATGTATGCCAAATAACAACGTGCCTGCTAGTGCTGTCAATGGCGACAGGTCAAGCGCTCTGAATACCCGGTACACGAAGAATACGCAGACCAGGTGCAGAATAAGATTGTCAATATGATAAAGAACCGGGTCAAGACCAACCAGGGACCTTTCAATGGCGAATGTCAAAATAGGCAATGGGTTATAATTACCGATGACGTGTTCTGAAAAGATGCGTACGATATTGCTCCATGTCAGTAGTGCAGTGTTATTGTTATTGGCCACATTATAGTCATCATCCCAGTTGACAAAGTCATTTCCGATCGTTGCACTGAAAGCGAGTAGCGTAACCAGGAGGGCCAATCCAACATATTTCCAATCCTGGCTGCTGAGTTTATTGGCTAATGCCTTATACCGGTTATCCTTGGTTTTGCCTAACTTTTTGAGCTGTTTTTTACTTTTTGCCATGGGATAAAATTATACAGAGATGTGGATATATCTGGTTTCAGATGAATATATAGGCGATTCAATTTTCATATTTTAAGGTAGAATCCAGGGATATACTGGGTTAGATAGCCTATGAATGTTAATTTTGCCCCATGATACTGAATGCAGCACAATTGTGCAAGCTGCTCCACGGAGAACTGGTTGGCGACGGGGAAAAGAAGATCCACGGGCCATCCCAGATTGACAAGGGAAGACCCGGTACGGTGACTTTCCTGGCCAATCCCAAATACGAGGATCATGCTTACACGACAGGTGCAAGTGTTCTTTTAGCTGGCAGGGATTTTGTTCCTAAATCTCAATTGCAGGCCACGCTGATCAGGGTTGATGACGTATATGGTGCCATGATGTATGTCGTGGAGCAATTCAGTAAAAACGGGAAGCCTCAGTCAGGAATTTCTGACCTGGCTGTGACAGATCCTTCATGTCAATTTGGTGAGGGGGTTTCAGTCGGAGCCTATGCATGTGTAGAAAGTGATTGTATGATCGGTTCCGGAAGTATTATTTATCCCCAGGTTTATATTGGGCACGGCACCATGATTGGCAAAGATGTCATCCTTTATCCCGGAGTGAAAATATATCCAAACACGCAGATTGGTGATAGAACAATTATTCATGCAAATGCAGTGATCGGTTGCGATGGATTCGGTTACAGACCAAATGAACAAGGTCACTATATGAAAGTCAATCATGTAGGTATCGTGATCATTGAGGAGGACGTTGAAATTGGGGCAAACACTGTCGTTGACAGAGGGACATTATCAGTAACCCGGATTGGAAAGGGATCGAAAATTGATAACCTTGTACAGATTGCACACAATGTAGATATCGGAGATCATACTGCTATCGCCGCACAAGCGGGTATAGCGGGAAGTGCTGAGATCGGTAAGCATGTAAGGATTGGTGGTCAGGCGGGAATAGCCGGCCACATCAAAATTGCAGATCAGATAGAGATTCAGGCTCAAAGTGGTGTTCATACAGGGAAATACGAAAAGGGATCCCGCATATTCGGATATCCGGCCATCCATTACATGGATTATCTGAAATCCTACGCAGTATTCAAGCAACTGCCTGATTATATTAAACGAATTGAAGCTTTGGAACGACAGCTTGCTTTGACTAAAAAGGAAACAGAATGAAACAAAAGACGATCGCAAAGTCTTTCAGACAGGAAGGCGTAGGACTTCATACAGGTAAATCTGTTATCGTTGAATTCGAGCCTGCTGAGGCAAATTATGGTATCCGCTTCATGCGGGTAGATATGAAAGATCAGCCTGTACTTATTGCAGATGTAGCACAGGTAGTGTCTACCAATCGCGGAACAACAATAAAAAATGGTGAAGCCCAAATCAGTACCATTGAGCATGTGCTTTCAGCGCTTTCAGGTATGGGCGTAGATAATGTGCTCATCAAAGTGGATGGGCCTGAGATACCCATCATGGATGGCAGTGCGCTCCATTTTGTGCAGGGTATCCATGCAGCCGGCCTCGTAGAACAGGAAATGGACCGGGAATACTTTGAAATCGAGGAGCCTATTTCCTTCAAAGATGAAGTGACCGGTACCGAGTTGCTTGCATTGCCTGGTGATAAATTTGAGATCACGGCAATGATCGATTTTAATTCCCAGATCCTGGGCCATCAATATGCAAGCCTGCACAATATTGAAGAGTATGAATCACAAATCGCTCCATGCAGGACGTTTGTATTCATTCGTGAGCTTGAACAGTTATTTGATCAGAACCTTATCAAAGGGGGTGATCTTGAAAATGCAGTAGTAATTGCGGATCGGCTTATGGACCAGGCAGAGTTGGACAGGTTGGCAAAAAAGCTGGGTAAACAAAGTATCAAGGTTGAGAAAACAGGTATCCTGAATACGACTTCCCTCAAATATGAAAATGAGCCTGCACGTCATAAGTTACTCGATGTCATAGGTGACCTGGCTTTGCTGGGCAGGCCCATAAAAGGCAAAATCGTAGCGCGAAAACCAGGACATACAGCCAATATCGAATTTACTAAACTCCTTAAGCGAAAGCTGATCGAGCAAAGAAAAACGAAAGGTCGCCCAAAGATTGACGCGGATCAGCCGTCTTTGTATGGTATAGAAGATATCCGGAAAATGTTGCCACATCGCTATCCATTCCTTTTGGTCGATAAGATTGTAGAAATGGATGAAACCTCTATTGTAGGCGTTAAGAATATCACCTTTAATGAATCCCTGTTCCAGGGCCATTTTCCTGGCAATTCAATATTCCCGGGCGTACTGCAAGTTGAAGCGCTGGCGCAGGTTGGTGGTGTTTTTATTCTTTGTAAAGTACCGGATCCTGAAAACTGGGCAACGCTTTTATTAAAAATTGACAATACCAAATTTAAAAGTAAAGTGGTCCCGGGTGACCAATTAATCCTGAAGATGCAGCTCGTTGTGCCCATCAGGCGTGGTATATGCCACATGTATGGCACAGCTTATGTTGGCAGCAGGCTGGTATCAGAAAGTGAACTCACAGCACAAATTGTGCGCAATGATCCAAGAAATGAATAATATCCATCGCAATGCGAAAATCGGACGTGATGTCCAGGTGGGGCCATTCACTACCATCGAAGAAGATGTAGTCATAGGCAAGGGCTGCAAAATTGGCGCCAATGCCAGTATTCTCAATGGTACCCGAATTGGCGACTATTGCAATATTTTTCCTGGCGCTGTTGTAGGCGCATCTCCCCAGGATCTGAAATTTGAAGGCGAAAACTCAACCCTCGAGATCGGAAATCATGTAACCATCAGGGAGTACTGTACGATCAACCGGGGAACTAAAGCAAGTTTTAAAACCTACATCGGGGATCACTCCCTGTTGATGGCGTATGTGCATGTAGCGCATGATTGTATCATTGCTAACAATTGTATCCTTGCTAACAATGTAAATCTCGCCGGACACATTCATGTCGGACATCATACTGTAATTGGAGGCCTGGTAGCAGTGCATCAGTTTGTAAAGATTGGTGAACACGTCATGGTGGGTGGTGGTGCGCTGGTACGGAAAGATGTACCACCCTATGTGAAGGCAGCAAGAGAGCCTTTATCATTTGTCGGCGTAAACGTAACCGGTCTGAAGCGTCGTGGATTCACCCAGGAACAAATACATGCCATCCAGGATATTTACCGTGTATTATTTGTACGCGGCTATAACATCTCGCAGGCTGTATCAGTCATCAAAGAAACCCTGATGGATGGTCCTGAGAAAGATCTTATCCTGGATTTTGTGGATCAGTCAGAACGAGGCATTATGCGAGGCTTCAGAGCACACAACCCGGTGAATGGATCTGTCTATACAAAAGCTGAGTAAGGCTTTTAATCAAAAATCAATTTTCTCGGATCTGTCATTTGAAATCAGGACAGGTTCCCATTTTGCAATCACCGGATCCAACGGATCAGGAAAGTCCACGTTGCTCAAGATTTTATCAGGCGGTATGTTGCCTTCATCCGGAATGATAACCTATAGTATAGAGGGCGTAGCGGTTAAGGATGAAGTTGTTTATAAGCAGGTTCATTTTGTTGCACCTTACAATACTGTAATCGAAGAGCTTTCTTTAAGAGAAATTTTTCAACTGCACCAAAGTCTTGGTTTGCTTTCCGCTTTTGGAACGTTTGATGAATGGTTGTCTCAGCTTGAGTATGCTTTTAATCCTGATCAACAGATCAAATCCTTTTCTTCCGGAATGAAGCAAAGGGTCAAACTGGGATTAGCATTGTTAGATAACAGACCCTTGATTTTACTTGATGAGCCTACTTCCAATCTGGATGAACAAGGGAAAGCCTGGTTTGCGGAGCTAATAAAACAGCTTCAATATTCGCAGACACTTATCATTGGTTCTAATGATGCGGCAGAGATTAGTCTTTGCGATGAAAAAATTTTTCTTGGAGATGGACATTGATCTAGGAGGAGAGTTTATCATCCAGTGATTTGAGCCGCGCAAGAATGTCTTTCATGCGGTCTACCAGGTTGAACTGCTCGGTAATATTTGTTTTTTCTTTTTTTAATTCCTGTTTAGCACCTTCCAGTGTGAAGCCTCGCACTTTGACAAGATTATATATGATCTGGATCTGCTGGATATTTTCTTTTGTAAATAAACGGTCGCCTTTCCGGTTCTTGCGGGGTGTCAGAAAGGCAAACTCATTTTCCCAGTATCGAAGGAGTGATCTTGATACTTCAAACATTTCGGCTACCTCACCTATCGTGTAATAAAGCTTATCGAGATTCTGGATTTCGATGGTTTTCATTCGATCAGGATTACCCTAAAAATAGGGTTTTTCCTTCAAATTTTTTCCTTACTCCTTCAAAATAAGGGTTTTCCATAGTGTCGTTTGCAAGGAAACTGGAAGTCAAAGGAATAACGAATAACGAGTAACGAGTATCGAATAACGAATAACGAGTAACGAATAATGAGTAACGAATAATGAGTAACGAATAATGAGTAACGAATGGGGAATTAGAAATTCCAAATCACGATTCACGAAAACTAGTCAAATGACTGGTTTTCAATACCTGCTCTCTGTACGAGTTGTTGGTATTCCTCAGGGGTCAGATCATCCATGCAGTAAATGATAGGATCTACCGGATTTCCTTTTATACGTACTTCGTAGTGACAGTGAGGTCCTGTGGATAGGCCTGTATTACCAACTGTGCCAATGGTCTGGCCTTTGATCACTGAATCTCCTTCCTTGACCTGAAGTGTTGCCATGTGGCCGTACAAGCTGGTATATCCGTATCCGTGATCGATCACAATATGGTTGCCATATCCAACCCTGCCGTATTCTGCAGTCACAACTTTACCATTTCCTGTAGCCTGGATAGGTGAGCCCGGAGGAGCAGTAAAATCAACGCCGGTGTGCATTTTCTCCACTTTATGAAGCGGATGGAGTCTGAATCCGAATCCGGAAAGTGCGTTTAGATTTTTCTTTAAGAGATCAATGCGAACCGGTTTGATACTGGGTATGCTGGCAAGCATTTCTTCTTTTGCATTTGCCTTGATCAAAATGCTGTCCAATGAAGATTTCTGCACTTTCAACTGAAGCATAAGCTTGTCAACCTTTTCCTGTGTTTCGACCAAAAGCTGGCCGGAATTTGGGTATTTAATCAGTTTGGCGTATTTATCATTACCACCGACACCCCCTGACCAAACGGCTTCATCAATTGGATCCATTCCGAGCATAAAACGAAGAATACCGCCGTCTCTCTCATGCACGGTGTTGAGGTCCTCAGACATCAGGTTCAATTGATCATTGATAGTGGCGTACTGGTATTTCATCTGGTCCAGTTCTCTCATCAGACTCAGTTCTCTCTGGGATGGAAAATATTTATTATGGAGGGTAAAGAACAAAGTAGCGGTTACGATTGTAGCACATAGATACCCGAAGAAATTGAACATTCTGAATTTACGGGGGGTGCGGTACTCTTCAAATGAGAGCGTCGATTCGTTATACACGTACTTTCTGCCAGCCATGAATCTGCGATTTGAGTAATTTTGAGGGTACTAGAAACGGGCGGTTTATCAGATAAACCAGATGGGATCGCTGGCTAAGGTAACGATTGAATGTCTGTTGACAAAATATTTAACAATTTATTATATATGAATTGTAATTACAATATATATTGCATTCCAGTGCATTGAATATATTATAAAATAACATCATTTATATCTGATTTAACTAAAAAACATTATGGCTAAAACTGCCACAGAAATACGGACCATTTTCCTTGATTTTTTTGAAGAAAAAAAGCATACGATTGTAAAGTCGGCCCCTATGGTCAACAAGGATGATCCGACACTGATGTTCACCAATGCAGGCATGAATCCGTTTAAGGATTTCTTTCTTGGTAACAAGCCGATTGTTCATAAAAGAATAGCGGACACCCAGAAATGTCTGCGCGTAAGCGGAAAGCATAACGATCTTGAGGAAGTAGGCAGGGATGGATATCACCATACCATGTTTGAAATGCTGGGTAACTGGTCATTTGGGGACTATTTTAAAAAGGAAGCTATCGCCTGGGCATGGGAATTACTTTCTGATCGCCTGGGTCTGCCGATGGACCGGGTTTATGTCAGTGTATTCGGCGGAGATACGGCAGACAATCTTCCGGAAGATGATGAGGCAAGAAACCTGTGGCAGGAATGGCTGCCCAATGACAGGATCCTTTCCTTTGGAAAAAAGGACAATTTCTGGGAAATGGGTGATACAGGCCCCTGTGGACCATGTTCTGAAATCCATGTGGATCTGCGATCTGAGGACGAGCGAAAAAGTAAACCCGGAAAAGATCTCGTTAATGAAGGTGACCCGAATGTAATTGAGATATGGAATCTTGTATTTATTCAATACAACCGTAAAGCTGATGGATCCCTTGAATCCCTCCCTGCAAAACATATCGATACCGGGATGGGATTCGAACGGTTGGTGCGCGTGATCCAACAGAAGACTTCAAATTATGATACCGATATTTTTTCACCGCTGATTCATTTCATTGAACAAGCGACAGGTATCGGGTACAAAAATGATTATTCAGGCAATGTCATGTCTGATATTGCGATGCGGGTCCTTGCAGATCATGCCCGGGCTGTTAGTTTTGGTATCTCAGACGGACAGTTGCCTTCCAATACCGGTGCCGGATATGTGCTGCGTCGAATACTCCGCAGAGCAGTCCGCTACTACTATACATTTCTCAATGTAAAAGAGCCTTTGATGCACAGGCTTGTACCAATACTGGTTGATTTTTTCAAGGCTATTTTTCCCGGATTTGAAGAACAAAAAGATTTTATCCGAAGAGTTATCGAGCAGGAAGAGATATCTTTTTTACGAACACTGGAAGGAGGATTGAAGCGATTTGATTCTTTGCAGATCAAAGACAAAGTGATATCGGGAAAAGATGCATTTGAATTGTTTGATACGTATGGCTTCCCTGTGGATCTTACGCGGTTGATGGCTGAAGAGAAAGGCTGGACGATTGATGAAGCTCAGTTTCAAAATGCACTCAACGAACAAAAAACAAGATCCCGGACAGATGCAGTTAAAACCGTTGGGGACTGGATTGAATTGAAGAAAATAAAGGAAAGCCCGCTCTTTGCCGGATATGATCATGATGTGCTGACAGGTTCGCATTTATTGAAATACCGAGCTGTAGAAGATAAGGATGGAACACAATATCAGTTGGTTCTTGATAAAACCAGTTTCTATCCGGAAGGTGGTGGACAGGTTGGGGATACGGGTGAATTGTGGTTCGGAGGTGAATCCATCCAGGTTAAAAGCATGGTTAAAGAAAATGATCTGCCTGTGCACATCACAAGTACTTTGCCGAAAGCGCTTGATGCTGAAGTTGAAACAAAGATTGATTCCGATCGCCGAAGACTGATCGAAAATAATCATTCCGCCACGCATTTGTTACACGCTGCGTTGCGTGAAGTATTGGGTGATCATGTTCAACAGAAAGGATCACTTGTAAATGAAGAATATCTCCGGTTTGACTTTTCTCATTTTTCAAAAGTTACACCTGAAGAATTGACCCGTATCGAAACGCGTGTAAATCAGAAAATCAGGGAGAATATTTCACTGCATGAAGAAAGAAATATTCCAATCAGCAAGGCCGAAAAAGCAGGTGCACGAATGTTGTTTGGTGAGAAGTATGGTGAAAGGGTAAGAATGATCACGTTTGATGAAAACTATTCCGTTGAACTTTGTGGTGGTTGTCATGTCAATTCAACCGGCCTGATCGGCTATTTTAAAATCACGAGTGAATCTGCGATTGCAGCGGGTGTACGACGTATTGAAGCAATCACAGCAAGTGCTGCTGAACGTTATATCAATGAACAACTTTCTGTATTGGCTTCCCTTAAAGCAGAACTCAAAAACCCGTCTGATCCGATTAAAGCAATAAGGGAGCTACAACTAGAAGTGAAAGATTTGCGCAGCCAGATGGAAGGAATAGAAATTCAAAAGGCGGCTGCGCTGAAAACGAATTTATTAAAAGCTGTAGAGCAACATAACGGAATAAAAGTGATCAGCGAAGAAGTTGACATCCATGATCCGAAATTATTGAAAGGGCTTCTTTTTCAGATCGGAAGTGAATTGGGTGATAATAGTTACCTTATGATCGGATCAAAGCAGGAAGGAAAGGCGCAATTGATGCTTTATATCAGTGAAGATCTTGTGAAGACGAAGAAATTGCATGCAGGAAACATAATTAAAGAATTATCTCGATCCATTCAAGGGGGCGGAGGTGGACAAGCCTTCTTCGCTTCGGCTGGTGGAACTGAACCAGCAGGTTTGAAAGACGCACTACAGAAAGCAAAACAATTTTTAAACGATTAGTCATTATTTCGCGTCCCGGAATTTTGCATTCAGGGTTCAACAGACAGAATGGAAAGCGAACTTGGAAAAGTCAGATTGGGAATTATCGGGGCTGGACATCTCGGGAGGTTTCACATAGAGTGTGCCAAGCGTATTGCCGGATTTACACTCGCGGGCATATATGATCTTGACGCCGGAAGATCGGCCGAGATAGGTTCTCAATACAATGTGCATGTATTTCAAAATCTTGATGAGCTGCTGGATCATACGGATGCCGTTTGTATCGTAACTCCAACCAGCACTCATTTTGATATAGCAATGCGGGCTTTGGAAGCAAATAAACATGTGTTTATTGAAAAGCCATTGACAGATCATCCGGATACAAGCAGGCAATTAGCGGATCAAATCAAGGAGAAGCAACTCGTCGGAAGAGTGGGGCATGTAGAACGGTATAATCCTTCATTTAGGGTTGCTCAACAATCTGGTTTGGATTCACCCGTTTTTATTGAAGCCCACCGGTTGGCTCCTTTCAATCCAAGAGGCATGGATGTTCCGGTGGTGATGGATCTTATGATTCATGACATTGATCTCGTGCTTTCGATGGTCAAATCAGAAGTCGATCATATTGAAGCAAACGGTGTGGGTGTGGCGGGGAAAACGGCAGATATATGCAACGCACGTATTACATTTAAAAATCATGCGGTTGCAAACCTTACGGCCAGCAGGATCAGTCTAAAGCAAATGCGGAAGTTGCGGTTGTTTCAACGAGATAAATATATTGCCATTGATTTTCTCAATCATGAAGTCCAGGTTGTAAAACTCCTTCATGAAGAACCCATGGACACATTGTCCATGAAACTTGATCTGCCTGATGGCACAAGATGGATTGCTGCAGACAATCCTGAAATTGAAAAGCATAATGCAATAGAAGAAGAATTAAAAGAGTTTTACCAGGCCATACATGGTGCATCTCAAAGCGGTGTATCTTTTGAGGATGGGGCAAAGGCAGTTGGAGTAGCGCATCGTATAATGGATCAAATCACACGTTATGAATCATAATCTGACAAATCATACTTTCCGGATCTGCTGTTTTGTTGGATTCCTGCTCATAGCAAGTTGTAATCTTATCAATCCGGATGAAAGGATCCCGGCGCGCGTTCAACTGAATGCTTTTGACCTTCAGACTTCAGGCAGTGAAGGCTCTGACAGGGATAAAATTACCGAAGTATGGGTTTATGCTGATGCTGATTTTCTTGGGGTATATGCACCTCCTGTAGAGTTTCCTTTTTTTCCAAAATCGGATCAAACGCATTTTAAATTTTACCCCGGTATTCGAAACAATGGCCTTGCCAATGATCCCATCATATATCCTTTGTATGATCCGTATGAAATTACATTGAATACCTTATCCGGTTTTCTTTCCACTGTAAATCCGGTGACACATTATAAATCCGAAGCGGTTGTCAGTCTAAATGCAGATTTTGAAACAAGCAATGATTTAATAGACAATCGGGACACATTCCCTGCAACGGTTGTAACACGCACCTCCGTTGATCCTTTTGAAGGAGAATATTCCGGTGAAATTGTCCTGACGAAAGAGAATCCTTTTATTGAAGTGGGAAATGCTTTTGAAATTGCTGGATTGCCGGTCAACGGAAAGGATTGTTATCTTGAATTCAGGTATAAAAGTGAAATGGATATGAGTGTGGGTATTTTGGGTGTATCCCTTGGAGGGGAGAAGTTTTCAAACTTCTTTTACCTTGTCAAGCCAACTGAAAACTGGAACATGCTCTACATTGAACTTACCGACGTACTTAAGGCATCCGGCTTTCCAGCGTATAAAATTTTATTCAGATCCATCTATCCTTCCAATGCAACAAAACCTGAACTGCGTATTCAGCTTGACAATATCAAGGTAGTGCATCTTTAAGCCTGATGAAGAGACTCAGACGATTCCATATGTTTCTTTATGCCTGTGCTGATCTTGTATCAGCTATGGCCGCCTGGGCGCTCTTCTATCATTTCAGGGCATTGAATGAAGGAAAATCATTTGAGCACGGCGTAGTGGATGATCACAATTTCTGGTATGGACTGGTGATCGTACCCCTTGCCTGGGTTATCTTTTACTGGATATTCGATCGGTACCAGGATATCTACAGGTTGTCCCGCCTTACGACCCTGATCAGAACTTTTTTTCTTTCACTCGCAGGCGTGATCATCATCTTCTTCACCCTGCTGCTTGATGATTCAGTTGATGGAGTAACCACGTACTTTCAATATTTCACACGGCTTTTCATTTTGCATTTTTTGATCACTGCGATTGTACGCATGATCATTCTCACCATGGCCAGCCGGAAGTTGAAGGCGGGTCGCATTACGTATTCCACCATTATTATCGGAGGTAATCAAAAAGCGCTTGATCTGTATGAGGATATCAGTGCGCGCAAAAAGAGCCTTGGCAACCAACTGATTGGATTTATTGAAAGTGAAACAGGTGGCACGCAGTCTCTTGCGGCGTTTTTACCAAATCTTGGTACGCTGGATCAACTTGCAGATGTCATTCGCAAATATGAAGTGGAGGAATCCCTGATTGCAATTGAAACTTCCGAGCACAATAAATTGAAAGGGATCCTGGATATTCTTTTTGATTTTAATGAAGATGTTTTAGTAAAGATCATACCTGATATGTATGATATCCTGCTTGGCACGGTAAAGATGGATTATTTGTACGGTGCGGTTCTGATTGAAATCAGGCAGGGACTGATGCTCAACTGGGAAAAGATCGTTAAGCGTTTGATGGACATTGTATTCAGTATAGCCGGATTGATTATCCTGTTTCCTGTTTTGTTGTACATCGCCATCCGGGTCAAATTCTCATCTGCGGGACCAGTGATTTATACCCAGGAAAGGGTGGGTCTGAATGGAATGCCTTTTCGGATATACAAATTCAGATCTATGTACCAGGGCTCTGAAGGGAACACACCACAACTTTCCTTTGACGGTGATGAGCGTTGCACGCCCTGGGGTGCATTGATGCGTAAGTGGAGACTGGATGAATTGCCTCAATTGTGGAATGTACTTATCGGGGAGATGTCATTGGTAGGGCCGCGCCCGGAGAGAAAATTTTTCATTGACCAGATCATGGCACAGGCTCCGCATTACAAACACTTGTTAAAAGTGAGGCCCGGTATCACATCCTGGGGCCAGGTGAAATATGGATACGCGAGTAATATTGAACAAATGCTGCAGCGCTTAAAATTTGACATCCTTTACATTGAAAACATGTCCCTTACACTTGATATCAAGATCCTGTTTTATACGATTCTGATTGTGGTGCAGGGTAAGGGTAAATAGGAAAAGGCCCATGCAGAGACGTGACATATCACTTCTCCGCATGGGAATAGTCCTTTGTAAGTTTATCTGTTTTAAGAGAAAACAGGAAGGATATTAGATCCTTTTGCGTCTAGGTTTGTCATCGAAATCGTCATCATAACGTTTCCTTGGACGGTCGTTGTCCTGGTAGCGGTTATTTGATTTCGGACGATCATCATTCCACCTGTCATTACGTGGAGGGCTTGAGCGACGATCTCCTCCGCCTGAATTGAAAGGAGGTCTTGATCCACCTCTTGGCGGGCCACCTCTTCCACGATCATTGCTTCTCGGAGCCGGATCAGATTCTTTCACCAGGACTTCCTTGCCTTCCATTTCAACCCCATTGAGGTTTTCAATAGCAGCGCGGGCTCCATCTTCAGAATCCATTTCGACGAAACCATAGCATTTTGACATGCCTGTATCCCGATCCGTGATCACCTTGGCATCAACAACAGTACCATAGGTTTCAAACATTGCCTTGAGACGTTCTGAGGTGACGTTTTGGGGCAGTTTAGCGACAAAAAGTTTCATTTATAAAAAAAGGTTAATGTTTTATGTTATTTGAAAGTACGCACTAGCAATCATAGTCTAAGCAAAAGCATAAAACATTGTCGCTGAACGAATGCCCTCAATAGAATTACAAATGTAAGTTAAATATACCGATTGGTGAACAATGACCAGGGTAAGTTTTTTGTCAAAAAATGTGGAGCTAAGGGGAGTCGAACCCCTGACCTCTTGCATGCCATGCAAGCGCTCTAGCCAGCTGAGCTATAGCCCCATTCATTTCAAAATATCACATTTGTGATCCCGCAAACATAATTTATTTTTAAAAAACAGCAGGCGTTCAGTGTATTGGATCAACCTTCGTCTTTGATTCGGTTGTGATTCCATAATTTTGCGGCCTGATTGAAAAATTAAACCATGAGAGAAGTATTTATTGTTTCGGCCACAAGGACACCCATTGGAAGTTTCGGTGGTTCGTTGTCATCCCTTTCTGCAACTGAATTAGGAGCTAAGGCAATTGCCGGAGCGCTTGCATCTGCGAAGGTCGCTCCCGAGCTGGTTGAAGAAGTGTTGATGGGTAATGTAGTTTCGGCAAACCTCGGCCAGGCACCCGCAAGGCAGGCTGCGCTTGGAGCAGGATTGCCTTTTAACGTGCCATGTACAACCGTCAATAAAGTGTGTTCGTCCGGAATGAAATCAATTGTCTTCGGAGCGCAATCGATAGCCCTGGGATTGGCCGATATTATTGTTGCTGGCGGAATGGAGAGCATGTCGAATATCCCATACTATGCTGCGGGTATGCGTTGGGGTACTAAGTATGGGAATGCAGAATTCATTGACGGTCTTGCCAAAGACGGACTCACCGATGTGTACAATAAAACTGCCATGGGGGTGAGTGCTGATAAAACGGCTGAGAAATACAACATCAGTCGCGAAGCACAAGATGCATTTGCGATAGATTCATACAAGCGTTCACAACGAGCTACGCATGATGGTGATTTTAAAAATGAAATCACGCCCATAGAAATAGCACAACGTAAAGGACCGGCTCTTGTAATCAATAAAGATGAAGAGCCATTTAAAGTTGATTTTGATAAGATCCCGGGATTGCGTCCTTCATTCAATCCTGAAGGAACAGTGACAGCAGCTAATGCTTCTACCTTAAATGACGGAGCTGCTGCAGTTATACTCGCAAGTGAGGATGCCGTAAAAAAATATTCACTTACACCGTTGGTTCGTATAGTTTCTTATGCAGATGCAGAACAGGATCCATTTTGGTTTACAACTACTCCTACACTTGCAGCACCTCTCGCTTTAAAGCGTGCAAAACTGCAAACGAACGATATCGATTTTTATGAAGTCAATGAGGCCTTTGCTGTGGTTACCCTTGCATTCGAGCAAGTAATTCAGATAGCGCATGAAAAAGTAAACATTAATGGAGGGGCTTGTTCACTCGGTCATCCGTTGGGAGCTTCAGGTGCAAGAATAGTCACTACCCTGACTCATATTCTTCAGTCTCAAAACGGTAAATATGGTTTGGCTACTTTGTGCAATGGGGGTGGTGGTGCATCAGCCATGATCATTGAACGTGTTTAATTTCACTCTTACGGTCATACTTCTTTTGATCTTACATCATACTCTTTTTCCATGTTAGCTAACAAGATTAGAGGATACATACGTTTGTTATTGGTTTTTATCGTGACTATTATAGCAACGACAATGGTTCTCATACTGAGTATCCTGCCGGTGAACAAGTATAAATGGGGTTTGCGTATCCGAAGGGTATGGTCAAGGGTTTTTGTATGGATCATCAATTACAAAGTAGAAGTGATTGGTAAATTTCCATCCGATCGTAATTATCTTTTTGTTGGCAATCATCGTTCGTCGCTGGATCCGTTTGTAACCCTCTCATACCTGGAAGCAAACCCGGTAAGCCGGGGTGATGTGGCTAACTATCCGTTTCTTGGTAAAGGAGCAAAGATGACAGGGATCATTTTTGTGGATAAGAAGAGCAGGTCAAGTCGCTCTGCCAGTAAGCAGGCCATCTATGATGCATTGAAGGAGGGGAAATCTGTGCTTATCTATCCTGAAGGAAAAACAGGAGCACAGCCATTGACAGCCACGTTTCAGAAAGGGTCGTTTGATACAGCTGCAGAATTGAATGTACCTGTCATTCCGTTTGCAATTGAGTACAAAAGTCTTGCAGATTATTGGGATCACACTGATACCATGGGTGGCCATTATTTTAAAAATCTGGCCAAGTGGAAGACCGTTGTTCGCCTGTCGATTGGAGATGTAATTGAAGGTGATAGTTCCTGGGCGTTACTCAGGCAATCGCAACAATGGATCAATGATGAGATTGTGCGATTGAGATCGGATTGGGGTGGATTGTCAGAAGGGAAGGAGACGATTGAGGAGAGGCCAACGTAAGGTTTTAATTTGGGAATACTCCCTACTCTTATAACCGAGGAATTAAAGCTTAGGGTGATCAAAATTAGGAATTAGGGGTTTTATTGCTATCTTTGCGTCCCACTTTAAAGAAAGGGTGGAAAAATACATCGCGGGGTGGAGCAGTTGGTAGCTCGTCGGGCTCATAACCCGAAGGCCGCAGGTTCAAGTCCTGCCCCCGCTACTATAAGGCACTGAGAGATCAGTGCCTTTTTAATTTAGGATATTCACAGCAAGGAGAAGAGCAGTTGGTATCTCGTCCCGCCGCAGGGCGGGAAGGCCGCAGGTTCAAGTCCTGCCCCCGCTACTATAAGGCACTGAGAGATCAGTGCCTTTTTAATTTAGGATATTCACAGCAAGGAGAAGAGCAGTTGGTATCTCGTCCCGCCGCAGGGCGGGAAGGCCGCAGGTTCAAGTCCTGCCCCCGCTACTATAAGGCACTGAGAGATCAGTGCCTTTTTAATTTAGGATATTCACAGCAAGGAGAAGAGCAGTTGGTATCTCGTCCCGCCGCATGGCGGGAAGGCCGCAGGTTCAAGTCCTGCCCCCGCTACTATTAGGCGCTGAGAGATCAGTGCCTTTTTAATTTAGGATATTCACATACCAGGTACTGAGAAACCAGTGACTTTTTTTATTCTTTAATTAGGATTTTCTACAAAAAATCAAGCTACCAAACCTTAAAAATTTCCCGGTTTCCAGATACATACAGGTCATTCATTCCCTTCATCTTCTCATTCATCTTTCTGTTTTCTTCGGTATCCTCCATATACTTTTCCCAACTTTTCTCATAGGCAGCGAGATTTTCGTATTGACTGACCATGATGACGCGGTGCCATTGTCCGGTCATATCAGTCATGATGTGCAAGACGTCAGTTTGTCCGGCCATCACTTCTTTGAAAAGTTTGGCCATTTTTGAAGCATTGCCAGGCTTGCAGATAAAAGTATCGTGTACGATGATCATGGTATTATTTTTTAGTGTTGCGTGGAAATCGATATGGCATTGTGCTGTATGTTACTCTTTGCTATAGTAATGATTTACTAAAGTAACAAATAACAATGCCATGTCAGCATTATTGAAAGATCAGTTCTCTATATTTTTGTTGCCTTATGATACACGGAAAAGAAACAATCATAACATACTACGCATCCGAAATCGAAAAGCATAGGCTGGAGATGGAGATCTTTAAGCTTGAAAGCATTCGTACCAAGGAAGTGATAGGGCGATATCTGAAAAATGAAAATCTTGAAATATTGGACGTAGGAGGTGGTGCGGGGTACTATGCGTTTTGGCTGCATGAACAGGAACACCAGGTTACTCTCCTTGATTTAGCACCAAGAAATATTGAATTAGCTAAAGAATATGCTTCTGTGCACGACACTTCACTTAAGGCATATGCTATAGCTGATGCAACGGATCTGGTTTATCCGGATAATGCATTTGATCTTGTATTACAGCTTGGACCGCTCTATCATTTGATTGATCGGGCGGAAAGAATCAAAGCATTGAAAGAATCAGCCCGTGTTTTACGTCCAGGTGGGGTCATGATTGCAGCAGTTATCTCACGTTATGCCTCTCTCATCGATGGCTTTCTCAGAGACCTGGTAGCGGATGATCCCTTTTTCGAAATATTGAAGAAAGATTTAAGGACCGGAGTTCATCTGAATGAAACCACCAATCCTGAATATTTTACCACCGCCTACTTTCATACACTCAGGGAATTGAAAGAAGAGATTATTGAAAGTGGCCTTTCTTTAGAAAAAGTAATTGGAGTCGAGGGATTTGGCTGGGCGGTTAAAGATTTTCAGGAGAAGTCGAATGACCCTACGTACATGGTTAAGTTTCTTGAAATCTTACGGCTGGTTGAATCTAATGAAGACCTTGTAGCCATGAGTCCGCATATCCTTGCCGTAGCATTGAAGAAATAGGAAATAAATAAGCTTTTTTCTCCCTGAAATCACAAAACTTACATAGTTTTGATAATCGTCTGTATGTGAGATTATTAGCTTTAAAAATATCTTCTTTTACAAGTCCGTTACATTGTTTTACAACCAGAAACGTAATCGGATCGGCAGGCCCATTATTTTCCCCCTATCGTTTCACTTAAATCTGTAAACCATGTTCATCTTTTTTTCAATTCTCTCTTTTCTATTTCAACCAGGACCTCTGGCTGTGACCGAAATTATACATCCAACTACAAATAGTCTCCTGATGTCTTCCACTGACGGAGGGATCGAATGGCATGATCTGAGTATGGGATTACCTGAAAAAGTCCAGGCTCTCACCCTGGCCAATATTGATGATCGATTATACCTGGGCACTGTAACGGCATTATATACCAGATCGAATGAAACCGGCCAAAAGTGGAAAAAGGATAGTAATGCCCCAAATGGAATCCGGACACTGCTGAAAGGGAAGAACGGGATGTATGCAATAACATTACAGCATGAATTATTGCAATTCAGGACAGGATTGTGGATGCCATTGCATAAAAACATACAGGACCCAATGATTTATGACCTGCTGGAAACTGAAGATGGCATCTTAGTATCAACGGCTGGTGGTATCTATAAAACAACGAATCAGGGCCAGGTATGGAAGCATGTTCTGACTCTTCCTACTGTCAATAATATAATAGAAAAGAATGGTACCTACCTGGTAAGCACAAAGAATGGGATATGGAGATCTACAGATGCGGGAGAACATTGGTCCCAGGCATTAACCACAATAACACATGCAATGAAAGTAGTCCCTTACAATCGTGGATTTATGGCCATCGTGCAAGGACAGGATTTTGGTGGTATACAAACCGCAAATCAAATTTACGTTTCAGTTGATAAAGGAGTTACATGGCACCCGATGACAGCACAAGATGAATTGAGCACTGTGTATGAGATCAGGCAAACCGGATTGTTGTTAATGGCATGCACAAGGAAAGGAATTTACCAATCCAATGATCAGGGAAATTCATGGAAGCTGGTTCATGAAGTGCCCTCCAATCAAAATTATTTTTATCAACTGGTGAGCACCGATGCTTCACTGTTTGCGTTGCGAATAGACGGGTGTTGAAAAAAAATCACATTTTAGGGCATGCTTTCGAATAGGTCTGTCCAACTGATACTTTACTTTCTGGCTGCCGTAGCCTGGTGGCCAGTTGGTGTTTTAGCTCAACCCTTACCTGAGAGCAGGCAGGTTAATCTTGCTATTCGGCGCACAGCGGATAAGTTGCTCCGGATTTCAGGAGATAGCACGAGCAAGATTGGAGCAGTTGAAAAAATAAATCCACTGACGTGGCGATTGCAATTGGACAAGGAATTTATCTATGATTCACTTCCGAAGTTGCTGCAATCGTCATTTGCTTTTTATCACATCACGAATGCCTATGATGTTACCATTCGACAATGTGAAACAAATATCATTGATCTTGGATATCATCAAAAGGATTTTATACTGGATAGTTTGGTTCCATGCGGTGGACGTGAGCTACCGGATGGATGCCATTATATAGAGGTTGTATTTGAAGGTGAAATAAATAAATCTCTGGATTGGACATCGCGAAGTATACTTTTACTGCTGGGACTTACAAGCAGTGCAGGATTGTGGTGGTTACTTCGAAGAAAACCAGAGGCTGAAACAAAATCTACATCACAAGATGGTACCTGGATCCATTTTGGGAAAAGCAGGTTGCATTTTCAGCGACAGGTACTTGAAATTGAAGCTGTGCAGCAATCGCTTACATACAGAGAAGCAAAACTGCTCAACTTATTTGTAACTCATCCTGGAGAATTACTTGAGCGGGATCATATACATCAACTGGTGTGGGCTGATGAAGGGCTTCAGGTGACCAGAAGTGTAGATGTTTTTGTGTCCCGATTGCGAAAAAAACTTGCAGCTGATAAAACTATTACCATCTCTGCTGTGCATGGCGTGGGGTACAAGCTGGAGGTTAATGCAAATTCAGGAAATTAAAATTTCTTTCAACAATAGTTATACCTGATTTTCCTGGCTCATCCATTCATCACTACTGGCTACCCACCGGATGATCTGTTCTTCCATTTCATCCTGTGATGAGAAACGGGTGATATCATAACATCCCAATGGATACGTTGCAGTTCGCACAGGACAACGGTTGCAATGTGTACATGGTTTTTCAGGAAGATTGACGCCTTGTTGAAATAATTTGATCAGGTTGACATTGGCGAGAAGAGGCCTTGCCATGGCAATCATATCGCATTTTTTGGCCGATAGTGTTTCTTCGATAAAATTCTTTTCCTGAAAACCGCCGTTTGCAATGACAGGTATGCCGATTTCGTCTTTAAATCGTTTTGCATGATCAGCCGAAATGCCAGGTACATATTTCCAGCCTAAGTTCATCAGGGGATGAAGAATAAATTCCGGCAGTAAATTAAAACTGAAGGATCTGGCCCATGATTTTAGTGAAAGATGGCGTCCTGCATTTGTGAACATCTTTATTTCATGCACCGGAAATTGCCCGGGATTGCCTTTAGGATTTGGGAAACCATATCCCATATCGATATGGAGGTAAGCGACATCCAATGCTTTTAGTTTATGACCGTAATATAAATTCTCCCTGATCGTATTCCCGAAATACCAGTCTTTCAATGGAAACCTTACAGGCAGGCGAAGATTCAAAGGCAGGTAATTATAATCTGCTGATGAAAGGCGTATCCCGATTGGAAAATCCTCACCTACTTTTTTCTTTGCAGCAAGAATTATTTCCTCTAACAATCTAAAGCGGTTGTCAATTGAGCCTCCATATTTATCTGTCCGGCGGTTGATTCCCGGATTGAGGAATTGTTGGATCAGGTACCCTTTTGATGCCGTGATCTCAACGCCATCTGCACCTGCTTCCTGAACTCTTCGTGCTGCTTCTGCATAATTGCTTATCACTTTTTGAATTTCTTCCTCCGTCATGGCATGATGCCGGTTGACATAGCCATAGAAAAAATCGAAAAGGGTAGATGATGATTTTGAATCTTCCTTCTGATTGAAAAGACTGGTCTGTGTATGCGCACCCGCTTCCCCGATCTGAACTATGTACCTGCAATCATATTGATGGACTGCTTTGATCGCTTCGCTGAATGGCTTGATAAACCGGTCATGGGTCAGTTTTGGATACTCCATTGGTGATGCACGCTTATCGTCAACCGCGATTGTGGCTGAAATAATACCGGCCACATCATTTTCGGCAAAACGCTTTTCAAAATTTTTAAATGCGGATGTGACAGTGCCATCATAGAAAGATGTACGACCTCCGATGGATGAACGAAGGATGCGATTTTTGAAGTGGAGGTTTTTAATTTGGAAAGGCTCAAAGATCATGGCCGGGGAATTATAAGGTGAGGGTTTTTAAGAATTATTGAAAGGTAAGGTGAGTTAGGGTTTAGGGTTCTTGAGTTAATGGAAGTGTGGTTTTTAGGTGGTTAATGGGTCATACATTTCGTCGAAATGGAAAATGATTTTCGGGTTTTGGGTTTTGTTGTTTTTTATGTTGTAAAGGTTTTGCATTTCGTCGAAATGGAAAGTGATTTAGGGTTGCGGGTTTTGTAGTTTTTTAGGGTGTAATGGTTTTGCATTTCGTCGAAATGGAAAATGATATTAAGGTCATAAATCATTGGTTTACAATTTAATAAGTCTCTTTATCCAGGCCAGTTTTGATTTGGAGTAGGGTGGGTATTTCAGATTCAATTCAAACCAGAAGGGTTTGTGGACAATACTTTTGAAGTGAGAGAAGGCATCGAAGCCGCGTTTGCCGTGATAGCTTCCGAAGCCACTTTCACCTACACCACCAAATGGCAGAAAACCATTGGTGATCTGCATCATGGTATCATTCACTGCGCCTCCACCAAACGAAATTTTGTGCAACAGTGACTTTCTGATCTGGGCATCATTGGTAAAAATATAACATGCCAGCGGCTTTGGACGATTGATCACCTCTTCGACTGCGCGATCCAGAATTGAATAGGAAATAACCGGCAAAACAGGTCCAAAAATTTCTTCTTTCATGATTGGATGATCAAAATTAATATCAGTCAATATTGTAGGTTCAATCAACCGCTCTGCTTTATTTGTACTTCCACCGAAATAAATCTTATCCGTATCAATTAAATTAACCAATCGCTGAAAATTACGATCATTGATAATCTGAACATAATTATTGTTTTCAAACGCATATTGATATTTGACAATATGTGCCTTTAGTTCTGCTAAAAACGGATCCCTGATCGATTCATCAATCAACAAATAATCGGGCGCAATACAAGTTTGGCCTGCGTTGAGAAATTTGGCCCAGGTAATTCGCTTTGCAGCATCTCTCACATTGGTGTTTTTTGTGATGATGGCAGGGCTTTTCCCTCCCAATTCGAGGATGACAGGGGTCAGGTGTTTCGCGGCAGCCTGGTAAATAATTTTTCCTACAGATGTACTTCCGGTGAAGAAGATCAAATCAAATTTATGACTGAGGAGATCTGAAGTTTCTGCTGCACCTCCTTCGATAACACAGATATGGCGTGCATCAAAATTGTCATTGATGATTTTGTGCATGACCGCACTCGTAGCGGATGGAATTTCACTTGGTTTAAGTATGACTGTATTGCCAGCGCCCATCGCTGAGATCAGTGGAATGAGAGAAAGCATGTAAGGGTAATTCCATGCACCGATGATCAGGCATACACCAAGCGGTTCAGGAAGTATATAGCTATGCCCCGGAAGATTAATGACATTGGTTCCGGCCCATTTACGCTTAGACCAGGAACGGACTTTGCGTATCGCTTTATCCAGTTCACCATAGACAAAACCTAATTCAGAAGCATAGGTATCAAATTCTGATTTTTTGAAATCCCCATATATGGCTGCATATAATTCCTGCTCATGCTGCTTCAGTACAGATCGGAGTTTTTTGAGTTGCTCAACCCTGAAGGAAGGGTCCTTTGTGACATGCGTTTTGAAATAATCCTGTTGGCTTTTGATTATTTCACCGTAGTTCATTTTTTATTTTTTAAACGGAAGATTCAGTACGGTTAAAGGTATCGGTTTTATTTGTTTGGTTCATTTTTATAAACAACCCCTTCTTTCATTACAAAACTTACATGTTCAAGAATGGAAATGTCCTTTATGGGATCGCCGTTTACTGCAATGATATCTGCCCATTTGCCCGGACTGATTGAACCTGCATGTTGCGTAATATTTAGGAGGTCAGCGGCATTGACAGTTGCAGTTTGAATCGCCTGCATGGGTGTCATACCAGCATTGACCAGGTAAGTAAAATCCTTTGCATTGAGTCCGTGTGGCATTACCGCAGCATCCGTCCCGTATGCGATTTTTACACCTCCCCTGATCAGCTTTGCTAGCCCTTCTTTTTTCTGAACCCCCAGGCTTTTTGCTTTGTTGATTATTTTTTCCGGAAATCCTTTTGATGCAAAATTGTCGATGATGTAATCAAGCGCATACATCGTTGGAACCATATAAGTGCCTTTCGATTTCATCAATGCAATTGTTTCGTCATCTACAATGCTGCAATGCTCCACGGAATTTACACCGGCCATTACAGCCCGCTTGATTCCTTCAGTGCCATGCGCATGCGCAGCTACTTTCCTTCCCCACATGTGTGCCTCCTCGACGAGTGCCTGCATTTCTTCCAGGGAGTACTGTGGCGCACCCGCACTTTCTTCCTCACTTAATACACCTGCTGTTGCACAAAATTTTATAACATCCGCTCCCCATTTTACATTGTTGCGAACCCTTTTCCTGATTTCATCAACACCATCTGCCACTCCAGTGAAATCCGGATTACAACCGAAGTGGATTTCAGGGTTGAACCCGGTAAAATCAGCATGACCTCCGGTCGAACCCAAAGCAAAGCAAGCAACAAACATATGAGGTCCATCAATTTGTCCGGCATTAATTGCATTGCGAAGTGAAATATCAATCAGGTCCGATGAACCAAGATCACGGCATGTTGTAAATCCAGCTTGCAGTGTTTTAGCTGCATACTTCGGTGCTATCATGGCATAATCAATTGATGTCTTTCTGAAGATATCCGCATAATAATTACCGCTGGGCTCACCTGACATGTGCGTGTGACAATCAATCAAACCCGGCAATACGGTTGCATTACTTAAATCAATGACAGTTGCATTTTTCGGAATCGGTATGTTTGAACCAATACTTTTTATTTCATTACTGTCAATAACAATGATTTGGTTTGTTAACACTGTACCAGATACTACATCAATCATGTGACCTGCTTTTATAACAGTCAGTTTCGATTGACTATAGCAAATCCCGTTAAGCGTAAGGATGATACAAGCAATTGCTGAAATTCTTGAAATCATTACAAAAATTAATTTTTTCATGCAGTGAATTTAGTTTAATGATGCGGATCTACATCAATACTGATCCGGACGGTTGATAATGATTTTCGTTTGACCAGTCCATGTTGGAAATTTCTTAATTCATTTTTCACCTCCGCCAACAATTTTCCATCCCGTTCTATCTTGATGAATACCATGTGGATGTATTGATTCCTGACCCTCGCCACGGTGGGAACAGAAGGACCCAATACCCGATTACCTAATGAAGGTTTGAGTGTTGTCACCAATAAAGCAGCCGCTTCCCAACTCATTTCCGATTGGCGATGCCTGATTGAAATCGCAATCTGCCGGGTGAAAGGTGGATACCGGAATATCTCACGCTCTTTTATTTCCCTTTTGAAGAATGCATTGTAATCACTGTTCACCACATCCACGAAAACCGGGTGCTCGGGTTGAAAAGTCTGGATCATAACCTCGCCCTGATCTTTCTTGCGTCCGGCTCTGCCACTCACCTGAACCAATGTCTGAAAGGTGCGTTCCGCTGATCTGAAATCCGGATAATGCAATGCCTGGTCTGCATATATCACACCCACAAGTCCTACATTATCAAAATCAAGTCCTTTCGTTACCATTTGAGTTCCCACCAGGATGTCAATTTTACCACGTTCGAAATCATAAATGATATTTTCAAGATTATTCTTTCCTCGCGTTGTATCCAGGTCCATGCGGCGTATGCGGGCATCAGGGAAAATAATTGAAAGTTCATCTTCAATCTTTTCAGTACCGTACCCTTCAAGAGATAATTTTGGCGAACCGCAGGCCGGGCAGAGAGAAATCATTTCTTTTACCGTTCCACATATATGACAAACTAATTTGTTTCTGCCTTTGTGATAGGTGAGGGCAACATCGCATTGATTGCATTCTGCGATCCACTCACAGACGTTACACTTCAGGACGGGTGCATATCCCCGGCGATTTTTAAAAATGATCACCTGTTTATATTCACTGATCGTTTTTTTAATGGCTTCAATTAAAGTGTGACTGTATACCTCACCTTCTGCTGATTTATCCTTGCGCTTATCGATCATCGTCACCTTTGGCAATTCAATTCCAAGAAAGCGTTCATTCAAAAAGGTCTTACCATATTTCCCATTTTCACTGTGGAAAAAAGATTCCACTGAAGGTGTGGCTGAGCCCAGCACCATTTTGGCGTTCAATTGTGAGCCCAGGTAGATGGCTGCATCCCGTGCATGATACCGGGGATTCGGATCCTGTTGTTTGTAACTTGTATCATGCTCCTCATCGACGATGATCAGTTTGAGATTCTTAAAAGGAAGGAATATACTTGAACGAACGCCCGCGATGATAGGAATGCCCTCCTTCACCTGATTCCATAAGTCCACTCTTTCATGTTCAGTAAGACGAGAATGGGATATGGTAATATCGTTGCCAAACTTTGCAGTAAGGCGGTTCATGATCTGAACACTCAATCCAATTTCCGGTACGAGGTATAGCACTTGTCCGCCATCTTTGATGACATCTTCAATGAGCTGAGTATAAATTATGGTTTTTCCGGAACCTGTAACCCCATGCAGAAGGACTACATCTTTTTCCTGCCATTGTTTTTTAATACTCTTGTAAACTTCTGCCTGTTTTTCTGAAAGTTGCGTATGATCAGGGATGATTTCATTTTTAAACCGATCCATACGATTTATTTCACGCGTTGTTTCTGTGAAGATCCCTTTTTTGATGAGTGATTTGACAACTGTTTTTTCAACTTCTGCTTTTGCAATGAGGTCCTTTGTATCTACCGCATATTTTTTATCTCCAGCAAGGGTTAAATAACTGAGTATAAGTTTTTCCTGCTTTTCTTTTGAAGCAACCAGGTCAAATACTCTATGCAATCCTTCATCTGTTGCATATTGATCCGCTAAGCGAACCTGCTTTATTTTTTTGGAAATGTATTTTTCTGCAAGTCGTTCGATCACTACAATCATACCCAGTTGATACAGTGCAATAATATGCGGATAAAGGACTTTCAGATTTGTTTCCTTCTCCAGATCATCCAATGTTATCGATGGCCGGGACTGGATTATTCTTATGATATCATACAGAGGATTGGCGAGTTGCAATATTTCATCCTCGGGGACAGGAAGGGGACTTATGACAGTTTCGCTAGATAAAAGTGTAGCCCCCGGCAAAGCTGCTTTCATCACTTCTCCTGTAGTGCAACAATAGTAAGATGCCATCCACTGCCAGAATTGATATTGCCATTCGGTGATCAATGGCGTTGCGTCCAGTACGCTGATGATTTCCTTCGTGCGGTGGCCTGGTGATTTTTGAAGAAGTTTTACTACTAAACCGGCATATCTTTTCCGGCTGCCAAATTGGACCTCAACCCGGGTCCCAAATGTAAGTTGGGATGCCAATTCTTCAGGAACCCTATACGTATATGTGGATTCCAGTGCCAGGGGCAATAAGATCTCAACATACATTTCTTTGAAAGAGGACATTGGGGCGAAGGTGTTACTTTTTTTAATGCTAAAAAAGTCTTCCTGTCTGTATTTAAAGGTAGGCGGAGGGTGAGAATAAATTAATTTCGCACCTCAAAGATCAACCAATACCATGAACCATCTTTCAGAGCAGGAAATCATCCGAAGACAAAATCTTCAAAAGATCATCGACCTGGGGATCGATCCATATCCTCCTGCGCTTTTTCCTGTCAATGCACATGCTGCCACCATTAAAGCAGGGTTTAACGCAGAAGAAAAAAATTTTCAGGATGTAGTTGTTGCCGGCCGTATGATGTCCAACCGGGTCATGGGGAAGGCATCTTTTGCTGAAATCCAGGACAGCAGCGGACGTATCCAATTGTATATCAGCAGGGATGAGATCTGTCCCGGGGAAGATAAATCGCTGTATGACCAGGTGTTCAAACATCTCCTTGATCTCGGTGATTTTCTCGGTGCAAAAGGATACACATTCCTGACGAAGACAGGTGAGATCACGATACATGTCAAAGAGCTTGTTTTGTTGAGTAAATCACTTCGTCCTTTGCCGGTGGTTAAAGTGGATGCTGATGGAGTGGTGCATGATGCATTTACGGATCCGGAGCAACGCTACAGGCAGCGATATGTGGATATGGTAGTAAATCCAGGTGTGCGCAAAGTGTTTGAACAAAGGTCAAAGATGTATTCGAGTATGCGTCAGTATCTCGATGCCAAAGGTTATCTCGAAGTTGAAACTCCAATCCTTCAGCCTTTGTATGGAGGAGCTGCAGCAAGACCTTTTATGACACACCACAATACACTGGATATGAAATTATATCTGCGTATTGCAAATGAATTATATCTCAAACGTCTTATCGTTGGTGGTTTTGATGGTGTGTATGAGTTTAGCAAGGATTTCCGGAATGAAGGGATGAGTCGTTTTCACAATCCTGAATTCACACAGATCGAATTGTATGTTGCCTATAAGGATTATGAATGGATGATGGCGCTTGTGGAAGAAATGCTGGAGAAAGTAGCTATTGACCTGCACGGCACTACGCAAGTGAAAGTTGGGGACCATGTTATAGATTTCAAACGTCCGTGGAAAAGGTTTACCATGTATGAAGCTATTCAGCATTTTACCGGTATCGATATCAGTACCATGGATGAAGCACAATTGAGAGCGACGGCCAGGCAACTGCATATTCACCTGGGAGCATCGGATGGCAAAGCAAAAATCATTGATGAGATATTTGGTGAAAAATGTGAACCTAATCTGATCCAGCCCACATTCATAACAAATTATCCGGTTGAAATGTCTCCGCTTGCAAAGAAGCACAGATCGGAAGCGGGATTGGTGGAGCGGTTTGAAGCCATATGCAATGGAAAAGAAATTTGCAATGCATTCACTGAACTCAATGATCCGATAGATCAGCGTCAGCGCTTTGAAGATCAGTTGGAATTGGGAAAACGGGGTGATGAAGAAGCGATGATGCTTGATGAAGACTTTTTACGCGCTCTTGAATATGGAATGCCACCGACATCCGGTCTTGGTATCGGCATGGACCGTTTGGCTATGATCATGACCAATTCAAATTCGATCCAGGAAGTAATTTTCTTTCCCCAGATGAAAGCGGAGAAGCAATAGGCAGAGAGCATAGACCAAGGAGCATAGGGCAGGGAGCAGGGAACATAGGGCAGAGAGCATAGAGCATAGGGGCAACATGCAATAGGCTATATTCAAAAAGCAAAAAAACATAGGAAACTACAGGAGAAAACTACGTACAGCGCCAATCGAGTTTAAATAAGCTTATAAACTTATAAGCCCATAAGCAAACAAGTTTTTTTATAATTTTCCGATTTCAGTGACACCGCCTTGTACGACATCTCCTATCTTCACTTTAATCGTTGCATCTAAGGGAAGGAAGAGATCGACTCTGCTTCCGAATTTGATGAAGCCGAACTCTTCACCGGCTTTAAAGGAAGAGCCGACGTTTGCATAGCTCACTATTTTACGGGCTACTTTACCTGCGATCTGGCGGATCAGGATTTGATTTGCACCGCGCTTAAAAACGAGGGTATTACGTTCGTTTAGTTCGGATGATTTTGGATGCCAGGCAACGAGATATTCACCCGGATGATATTGTTGGTAGACCAGGTCACCTTCGATAGGACTGCGATTGATGTGCACATTTAATGGGGACATGAATACTGAGACCTGGATACAATCTGCATGTAGAAATTCTTTCTCATTCGTTTTTTCAATCACAACTACTTTTCCATCAGCCGGCGAAAGGATGACATTGGAATCTTTACTGACATTGATTCTTGGCGGATTTCTGAAAAAGATCAAAAACAGAACCAGAAAGAATGTAGTCAGCCCTACCAATAACACAGTGAGTACAGATGGCGAGAGCCATGCAAAGATCAGGCTTGCCATAAAAAAGAAACCTGAACTGATGAGATAGGGTATACCCTCTTTGTGAAGTTTATACATCATAGGACAAAGATAAAATAAGCGAGTGCAGCAACCGGCAACACAAATAAAAGAGAATCGTACCGATCGAGGATCCCTCCATGACCAGGTAAAATATTTCCGCTATCCTTTACACCAGCATTTCTTTTGATTGCAGATTCCCACAGGTCACCTGCCAATGCAAAAAACGGAGTCGCAATGCCTAAAGTCAAATTATATCCGAATGGAATTTGTGGCCAAACCCGCATAAGAACTAAGCTCACCACAACCGTAATCAAACCACCTCCAATAGTTCCCTGGATGCTTTTCCCGGGTGAGATATGGGGCATTATTTTTTTTGTTCCAAGCCATGAACCGGTCAGGTAGGCAAAAACATCATTGGTCCAGATGAGAAACATGGGTATAAGTATAAATTGAAACTCATATCCATTCAGCAAAAAAATGCAACCTGTAAGCAATGGCATCACGATATAAAGCATTGCAGTGAAATAGGATTTACCGCGTTGGACAAGTTCTGATGGATAGGGTGAATTGAGAAACTGTAACAGAATGATCAATGGAATGATGACAGGTATGATCACTGCCATAAGGTTCGGAGATTGCTTGTCCGCAATATGATACCCTGTAAAGACAATGATTGCAGCAACCAGCATTGCAAAACAATATGTCTCAATTTTGTTGAAATTGATTGGTTCGAGGTTGAGAAATTCAAGAATACCTATCAAGGCGATCAGGGCCAGCCAAAGCACATACGTGTAGGGCGAGTAGATTACAGCACCCAGCGTGATGCCTACTATAAAAATACCTGTAAGGCTTCGTGTCAGTAACTCAGGCTTGTTCAAGGGCCTTTTTGTTTTTGGTCATTGTATGATAAATCAGGTACATCGCTCCCACACTTAATGGGATCATCCACCATTGCAATTGATCCGTGCTTTTCTGATCAAATTCTTCCAGATCTATACCGGTAAAATAAATCAGGATGATCTGGATTCCGTTATTGAATGCATGGGCGATCATCGGTACCCAGAGATTTCCTGTCCAGTAATATAGGTATCCAAGTGTGGCACCTAATACAATGCGAGGAAGGAAGCCTTCGAATTGTAAGTGGATGGCACTGAAGATAAATGCGGCAATCCAAATTCCTGCAACCGGACTTTTAAATACACCCGAAAGTTGTTTTTGGAGAATGCCACGAAATATTAATTCTTCACCGATCCCGGGCAGAAATGCAATCAGCAACAGATTGAAAATAAAGATCAGAGGTGAATCCATTTTCAAAACCGTCTTCAATGTTTCTTCGGCCTGATTTTCAAAACTCGTAGCCCATTCCGGTAGTGGAGCAGCTTCATTGAGCATAAAACTCAGATTGACCAGAGGGTAGGCTGCCAATAGGAAAAGGATACCCAACACCGCGAGCAAAAGACCGGGATTAATGGATAATTGAAAACCCTTCAATATTGCAGATCTGTAAAAGATAAATCCGAATGCCAGGCCCGGTATGATAAAAACACAAAGATGTTGGGCAGCAAGAAGCGCCCTGATCAGACCGGCTGATAATCCTTCCATCCCACTGTCACTAACTTTCATAATATCATCCATCCCATATCCGACAGCCATCAGGATGATCACAGACATAAGCGCCGTCAACACCATTCCCAGGAGTGCAAGGCCTACCAGGGTGATCAACCGAATCAAAAAATCATAACCCCTCATGTTATACTTTTGTGCAAAATAGGCATTCCGCTTGTTGAAAGTATTCAGGACAAGTACAAAAGAATAAAGATGGCCGTCCGGTTAAGTGTCAATATCAATAAGATCGCGCTCATACGTAACAGCCGGGATGGCAATCTGCCGGATATCATCCAGGTATCCCGGGATCTTGAATCCTTTGGGGCGGATGGAATCACGATTCATCCAAGGCCTGACGAAAGACATATCCGGTGGTCTGATATCCCGGCGTTGAAACAAGTCGTCAGGACCGAATTGAATGTTGAAGGAAATCCTACAGAGAGATTTATGCGTGAAGTGTTGATGCATAAACCACATCAATGCACACTGGTGCCGGATGATCCTTCTGCACTGACTTCCGATAGCGGCTGGGATACAATTAAGGAATATGCTTTTTTAAAAGACATTACAGCGACACTTCAAAAGGAAGGAATACGCGTATCCATTTTTGTGAATGCTTCGGAAGTGATGATTGAAGGAGCAGCTAAAATTGGAGCTGACCGGGTGGAGTTATATACAGGAACATTTGCTAGCCGTTTTAAAAGCAATCCTGAAGATGCAGTTGTTGACCACACGAAAGCAGCCCTACGTGCACAAAAACTTGGTATCGGCTTGAATGCGGGACATGATCTCAATCTTTTTAATCTTAAATTTTATAAAGAACATGTACCCGGATTAGATGAAGTTTCGATCGGTCATGCGCTTGTTTCAGATGCCCTTTATTATGGGCTTGAAAATGTGGTGGGGATGTATAAAAATCTGCTGCGATAGAATTTATTTTTCCTTTTCGGGATTCTTTATCCTAATCATATCCTATAGTCATCACATTCTCTGCGGGTTACTTTTTGGGTCACTTTTAACTTGCTTTCGATGTGAAAAGTTGGTATATTTCTGGATAGATAGGTACCAGTACACAACCCACTATACAGTTTGACGCGATCAGATTTGTTGACCAGATTCGGAGATTACCTGCAGTACGAGCGAAGATATTCGGTACATACCCTGGAAAGTTATACCCGGGATTGTGGACAATTCGCAGATTTCCTTTCATCCCAATTTGCCATTACAGACATATCCACGGTCAATCATCACCAGGTTCGAAGTTGGGTAGTGAGCCTGTTGAAAGAAAAGCAACACGCGGTTTCTGTCAGGCGGAAATTATCCTCTATTGGGCATTTATTTAAGTGGATGAGACGGAGTGGTTATATGGAGCACAATCCTATTCTGAAGGTGGCTTTGCCTAAGAAACCAGATCGTCTTCCCTCCTCTGTATCAGAATCTGCTATACAATTGCTTTGGAGCAGGATGCAGGAGAATCCTGAGGGATATTCATATCCTGATCTAAGGGACAAAGCACTCATTGCACTACTTTATGGGTCGGGTCTGCGACGGAGTGAAGTGATCAACCTAAAAGGAACGGATGTCGATGGAGACAGGAGTATGATCAGGATCCGGGGAAAAGGTGGCAAATTCAGACAGGTTCCTATACGTCCTGAGATGGTCAGCCTTCTACGAAAACTGGAAAATCTGAATGTAGAATTGTGGAGCGCCACATCTGAAGGAAAGGTTATATTGACAGATAATGGAAAACCTTGTTATCCAAAATTCGTTCATAATAAGGTGGTAGCCATGTTAGGAAGTGTAACAACTGCAGTGAAAAAGAGTCCTCATGTGCTCAGGCATTCGATGGCTACGCATTTGATGGATCATGGTGCTGAACTGCATGCTGTGAAAGCGATCCTTGGGCATTCGAGCCTTGCTGCAACGCAGGTTTACACCCACAATTCCATCACAAGATTAAAGGAAGTATATCAACAGGCGCATCCTACATCGAAGTTGAAGGGCTGAGAAGGGATGGGCTTTAAATCATTTCATAAACTGAAAACAATGAAAATTATGAAGATTATCACCACTGCGATCCATTTTGATGCCGATCAGAAGCTCCTCGATTATATCCAGCGCAAGACCTCAAAGCTGGACCAGTTTTTTGACCGTATCATTGATGCTCATATCTACCTGAAACTTGAAAATTCGGGCCAGGTCCGGGATAAGATCGTGGAGATGAAGTTGAATGTACCTGGTGATGTGTTGATGGCTACAGAGGTAAGTAAGACCTTTGAGGCTTCGGCTGATGCTGCGGTTGACAACATGAAAAGGCAGTTGAACCGGTATAAAGAGAGGATACAGGCGAAAAGTCATAATGAAAATCCGCTTTCCGCATAGAAATTATCAGAACTTCCTCACAAGAAATCTTAGAATAGTTTTATCTTTGCATTCGCTTTCAGGGAAAGCCCTGGAAAAGTATATGTAATTCATTGGTTTTCAGACAGATATTAACAATTATTGAAGTCCGGAAATAGACTTTGAAAAACATGAAATTTGATAGGTGAATGTAACTTTCGCTAGTTTCTTGTCTGATCCAAGGAAATAAATACGCGACCTCGCGGTAACTGAGGGAAACGGTTTTACGAGTAAAAAGAACGTTTTCAGAACATCTTCAATTGCCAGTGTAGCTCAGTTGGTAGAGCAGCTGATTTGTAATCAGCTGGTCGGGGGTTCGAGTCCCTCTACTGGCTCATACGTGATCGACGGAAATAGTGTTTGAGCATGTACATCGGGAGTGCGCCGGAGTAGGAGAGCCGGGCCAGACTGTAAATCTGGTGTCTCTGACTGAATAGGTTCGAGTCCTATCACTCCCACTTAAAAGTTTGAGTTCGAGTGTGAGTTTGAGTTTGAGGAAATGTGGGAGAGGAGTTGAACGAATGTACAGGTTGAATACAGCGAAGGTTTCCGGGGATGAATGGTAAGTGGCTCATTGAAGTAATGACATTTGCGGGCGTAGCTCAGTTGGTAGAGCATCAGCCTTCCAAGCTGAGGGTCGAGGGTTCGAGTCTCTTCGCCCGCTCTGTTTTACCGCTACCCGGTTGGCGGTATCAGCCGATGTAGCTCAGGGGTAGAGCACTTCCATGGTAAGGAAGGGGTCAAGGGTTCAATTCCCTTCATTGGCTCGGTTGCAAGCATCACACATTGAAATAAAAAAACACAGATTCAGAATTTAGTCAATCAATATCTTTTAAAAAAACAAATCCATGGCAAAAGAGAATTTTCAGCGGAACAAACCACACGTAAACATTGGTACGATCGGTCACGTCGATCACGGAAAGACGACATTGACTGCAGCAATTACGTATGTTCTTTCAGAAAAAGGATTAGCAAAGAAAGCGTCATATGATTCAATCGATGCGGCTCCTGAAGAAAAAGAAAGAGGTATCACGATCAACACAGCACACGTGGAGTATGAGACGGAGAAGCGTCACTATGCACACGTAGACTGTCCAGGTCACGCTGACTATGTAAAAAACATGGTTACCGGTGCAGCTCAGATGGATGGTGCCATCCTTGTAGTAGCCGCTACTGACGGACCGATGCCACAAACACGTGAGCATATCCTTTTGGCTCGCCAGGTGGGTGTGCCAAAGATCGTTGTGTTCATGAATAAAGTTGACCTCGTAGACGATGCAGAAATGCTCGAGCTTGTGGAAATGGAAGTACGTGAGTTGTTGGAGCAGTATGGCTTCGATGGCAATCATTCCGCTATCATCAAAGGATCTGCCCTGAAGGCTCTTGAAGGAGAAGCTGGTGGAAAAGCAGCGATCATGGAATTGATGGATGCAGTGGATGCACAGATCCCAAATCCGGTACGTGAAATCGACAAGCCATTCCTTATGCCGGTAGAAGACGTATTCTCGATCACAGGTCGTGGTACAGTAGCTACTGGTCGTATCGAAAGAGGTGTAATCAATACCTCAGAAAGTGTACAAATCATCGGTATGATGAAAGATGGTGAGAAGCCATTGGTGTCTACTGTAACAGGAGTTGAAATGTTTCGTAAGATCCTTGACAGAGGAGAAGCAGGTGATAATGCTGGTCTTCTGTTGAGAGGTATTGAAAAGGACCAGATCCACAGAGGAATGGTTATCTGCAAACCAGATTCAGTAAAGCCACACAAGAAATTCAAGTGTGAGGTTTACGTTCTTGGAAAAGACGAAGGTGGACGTCACACTCCATTCTTCAACGGATACCGCCCACAGTTCTACTTCCGTACAACGGACGTTACAGGTGATGTAAAATTGCCGGAAGGTGTTGAAATGGTTATGCCAGGTGATAACGTTGCACTGGAAGTAACCCTGATCAACACAATCGCTATGGAGAAAGGTCTTCGTTTCGCGATCCGTGAAGGTGGACGTACAGTTGGTGCAGGTCAGGTAACTGAGATCCTGGACTAGTGTATAGATCATATTTAATAAAGTATCCGGGCTGGAGAATTGCCAAAGGGAAGTTTTCCAGCCTGGTGTTTTAAATAAAATTCGGTTTTCTTCTTGCCGTTCTTCTTTTTCTAAGACGTAAAGGAGTGAATGTTTTAGGGAAGTAGCTCAATTGGTAGAGCGGCGGTCTCCAAAACCGTAGGCTGCGGGTTCGATTCCTGTCTTCCCTGCCAATTGTAGATTGATCGTCAAATTAGAATCTTTAAGCTGGATTAAAAAGAGCAGATGGAACAGATTAAGTTATATCTAATAGAGAGTTACAATGAACTCATCAATAAGGTGACCTGGCCTACATGGGCTAACCTGATCAGCAGTACAAGAGTAGTACTGATCGGATCTTTGTTGATTGCTTTCATCGTGCTGTTTATGGATTTCCTGGCGAAACAGTTCACCGGATTACTTTATAATATCTAATACCTGCGCTTATGTCTGACGGTAAGAGATGGTACTCACTCCGGGTAATATCCGGTAAAGAGCGCAAGATCAAAGAGCGTATCGAGCTGGAGATCAAGCGGTCTGGTTGGGATGATGTTGTCACCCAGGTACTCGTGCCTTCAGAAAAAGTGTATAAGATCCGCAATGGCAAAAAAGTGATCCTGGACCGGAATATTCTCCCGGGATATATTTTGCTTGAAGCGATCCCTGAACGTTTTAGTGCTGAAATTGTTCAGGGTATCTCAAATATGCCGAATGTGATTCATTTTCTGGGCCGGACACATCCGATCCCGATGCAGGAAAGTGAAGCTAACCGGATGCTGGGTAAGGTGGATGAATCTCAAGGATTGGTTGAATCCATGGTAGAGCCATTCATTGAAGGAGAAATGGTGAAGATCATCGACGGACCTTTCAATGACTTTGTAGGTGACATCAAGGAGATCAATGAAGAAAAGAAGAAATTAAAAGTTATAGTAAAAATATTCGGCAGGGGAACAGAAGTAGAGCTCAACTTCATGCAGGTTGAGAAAACTTCTTGATTTTCAAGCCCTTAGTTAATAATATCTCAAGCGCTTTATGGCAAAGGAAATAGAAACATTTATCAAGTTGCAAGTGAAAGGTGGTGCTGCTAACCCGGCTCCCCCGGTTGGTCCTGCTTTGGGTTCCAAAGGGGTCAACATCATGGAGTTTTGCAAAAGATTCAATGCAAGGACGCAGGATGCCATGGGAAAACTAATCCCTGTCATCATCACTGTCTACAAGGATAAGTCTTTTGAATTTGAATTAAAAACAGCGCCTGCTGCAACTCAGCTCCTGGAAGCATCCAAGGTAAAATCGGGATCACCAGAGCCAAACCGTAAGAAGGTAGGTTCAGTTACGTGGGACCAGGTATCTGCTATCGCTCAGAATAAAATGCAGGACCTGAATGCATTCACGATTGAATCAGCTGTCATGATGGTAGCCGGTACAGCAAGAAGCATGGGACTGACGATCACCGGAACCCCTCCCGCAGGCGTTACAGTGAAAGCCTAACCAGGTTTTGATGTTCTGCCAGAAAGTTGGCTGAATAGAATAAAGAAAGTAATTCATTAAAAGGGAGTGGTGCCCCGAACGTACCACGCCAAAACCTTTAAACCATATTTGAATGGCTAAGCTTAGCAAAAAAATGGCTATCGCTTCCAAGAAAGTTGATAGCGAAAAACTTTATGACCTCAACGAGGCCATGAAGCTGGTGAAGGAAGTAAACCTCACCAAATTTGATTCGTCCGTTGATCTTCACATCCGCCTGGGTGTGGATCCAAGAAAAGCCGATCAGGCTATCCGCGGTACGGTAAGTCTTCCACACGGAACCGGAAAAACAAAGAAAGTACTTGTGCTCTGCACACCAGACAAAGTACAGGAAGCATTGAATGCCGGAGCAGACTTTGCAGGTCTTGATGAATATATCGCCAAGATTGCAGATGGATGGACCGGAATCGATGTGATCGTGGCCATGCCGTCAGTAATGGCGCAGGTAGGTAAAGTGGGACGTATCCTCGGTCCCCGTGGTTTGATGCCGAATCCAAAATCAGGTACTGTTACGATGGATATTACCGGTGCTGTACAGGAAGTGAAAGCAGGTAAAATTGCTTTCCGTGTGGACAAGTTTGGTATCATTCATTCACCTGTAGGACGTGTTTCTTTTACAGCAGAGAAATTGCATGAAAATGCGCTGGAGCTTCTGAATACAATTCAGCGCTTAAAGCCAAGCAGCGCAAAAGGAGTGTATATGAAAACGATCTCAGTGGCATCTACGATGAGTCCGGGTATCAATGTGGACCCAAAATCATCACACAGTCACAAGGAATAAAATAAATGTGCTAATCATCTAAAATAATCAGACGATGAACAAACAAGATAAAGACCTTGCCATTGGGGTGTTGCGCGAAAAATTCGACAACAGTTCATATATATACTTTACCGATGCATCAGCCATGACTGTTGAGCAGGTCAACAAACTGCGTCGCATGTGCTACCAGAAAGGCATTGAAATGACGGTGGTCAAGAATACACTTGCCCGGAAAGCCATGGAAAGCCTTGGTGCTGAGAGAAACTTTGCACCTGTGTTCAAGGCACTGGAAGGGCCTACTGCGATCATGCTTACGGATACTGCGAATGCACCTGCAAAGCTGATCAAAGAGTTCAGAGGTAAAGAAGGAAAGAAACCTATTTTCAAAGCAGCATACATTGACAGTGATGTCATCTTTGGTGACGAAAACCTTGACATGCTCACTTCGCTCAAATCGAAGAATGAGTTGATCGGGGACATTGTCCTGCTGCTCCAGTCTCCTGCCAAGAATGTGATCTCTGCCCTGAAATCAGGCGGCAGCACGATCGCAGGATTGGTGAAAACATTACAGGAGAGACAAGCATAAGGCTTCCAAGTTTTTCAATTCATATTTATTCAACATTTGACAATTACTAAAAACAACAAAACATGGCAGACGTTAAAGCATTAGCCGAACAGTTAGTTAACCTTACCGTAAAAGAGGTTAATGATCTTGCTGGTATCCTTAAATCCGAATATGGCATTGAGCCGGCTGCAGCTGCAGTAGCTGTAGCAGGTCCAAGTGCAGGCGGAGGAGAGTCAGCTGCACCAGCAGAAAAGACCGAATTCGATATTTTCCTTAAATCAGCAGGAGGCAACAAACTTCAGGTTGTAAAGGAAGTGAAGACATTATTGGGTCTTGGCCTGAAAGAAGCCAAAGATTTGGTTGACGGTGCTCCAGCGATGCTGAAACAAGGTGCTCCTAAAGATGAAGCCAACTCTGTAAAGACAGCTCTCGAGGCTGCAGGTGCAGAAGTTGAACTCAAATAAAAGAGATCCCTTGTAAGGCATCATTACTTAATCTTAAACTGGTGACATTGCTCAATCAAAAGGTGCATCATTGAGATATAACATTGTATGAATACAAAGCCTGGCTGGAGGGTGGTCATCACCTTCCGGCTCTGCTATTTGTATGAGATAGAATTTGACTCCAAAGAGTTTACATTTCAAAATTGTAACAATCCATGGCCGGTAACACTGCTGTAAAATCCAACACCAAAGAGCGGATCAATTTTGGTAAGATTGATCTGAATACCCAATACCCGGATTTTCTGGAGATCCAGCTTAAATCCTTTCACGAGTTTTTCCAGCTTGAGACCACTCCGGAAAACCGAAACAGTGAAGGGCTTTATAAGGTATTCCAGGAAAACTTCCCGATTTCTGACGCCAGGAGCATTTTCGTACTTGAGTTCTTAGATTACTTTATCGATCCGCCGCGCTACAAGATCGAAGAATGTATGCACCGCGGGTTGACCTATAGCGTTCCTCTCAAAGCAAAGCTCAGGCTATCCTGTAATGATGAGGAGCATATTGACTTTGAAACCATCGTCCAGGATGTATTCCTCGGCAATATTCCATACATGACGCCGAAAGGAACATTCGTCATCAATGGTGCCGAGCGTGTAATTGTTTCCCAACTGCACAGATCTCCGGGCGTATTTTTCAGCCAGTCATTCCACCCGAACGGAACAAAAATTTATTCTGCCCGTGTCATTCCTTTCAAGGGAGCATGGATGGAATTTGCAACCGACATCAACAATGTGATGTATGCGTACATCGACAGAAAGAAGAAATTCCCTGTTACAACATTGTTGAGAGCTATCGGATATGATTCAGACCGTGAGATCCTCAGCTTGTTTGAACTTGCAGAAGAAGTGAAAGTGAGCAAAGCTTCTCTTAAGAAAGCAATCGGCAGAAAACTTGCTGCACGGATCCTTCGCAAATGGACTGAAGACTTCGTAGATGAGGATACAGCAGAAGTGGTAACCATCGAGCGTAACGAGATCATTCTCGAGCGTGATGTTATCATCGATGAGGATCACATTGACATGATCCTTGAAGCAAACGAATCCACCATTATCCTTCAGCGTGAAGATATCGGTGAAGATTACTCGATCATCTACAATACCTTACAGAAAGACCCTACCAGCTCCGAAATGGAAGCTGTACAGTATATCTATCGTCAACTGAGAGGATCCGATCCTCCGGATGAAGAAACAGCTCGTGGTATTATCGACAAGTTGTTTTTCTCTGACAAGAGATACAATCTTGGTGATGTAGGTCGCTATAAGATCAACCGCAAGCTCAATATTGAAATTGACAAGGACTTGCTGGTGCTTACGAAAGAAGACATCATTTCGATCGTCAAGTACCTCGTGTCACTGACAAATCAGAAGGCAGAGCTGGATGATATCGATCACCTTTCCAATCGTCGCGTGAGGACGGTAGGAGAGCAGTTGTATGCACAGTTTGGTGTAGGTCTTGCGAGAATGGCGAGAACCATTCGTGAGCGTATGAATGTACGGGACAATGAAGTGTTCACACCGATCGACCTGATAAATGCGCGTACCCTTTCATCCGTTATCAATTCATTCTTTGGAACGAGTCAACTTTCACAGTTCCTCGATCAGACAAATCCGCTTTCGGAAATCACGCACAAGAGAAGAATTTCAGCGTTAGGCCCAGGTGGTCTTTCACGTGAGCGTGCAGGTTTTGAGGTGCGTGACGTGCATTACTCTCACTACGGTCGTCTTTGTACGATTGAAACACCGGAAGGACCAAACATTGGTCTGATCTCTACTTTGTGTGTACATGCCAAGATCAATAAGATGGGCTTCCTTGAAACACCTTACCGTCGCGTAGCTGAAGGTAAAGTTGTGTTGAAAGGAAATGCTGAATATCTGACTGCAGAAGGTGAGGATTACCTGAAGATAGCACAAGCGAATACGCCAATTGATAAAGGTGGAATCTTCATGACTGACCGTATCAAGGCCAGGGAACATGGTGATTTCCCGATGTTGGCACCACAGGAAATTGAATATATGGACGTAGCACCTAACCAGATTGTGGGTGTTTCTGCTTCATTGATTCCTTTCCTTGAAAATGATGATGCTAACCGTGCATTGATGGGATCGAACATGCAACGCCAGGCAGTTCCATTGATCAAGCCGGCATCTCCGATTGTAGGTACCGGTCTTGAAGCAAAAGTGGCTTTGGACAGCCGCATGCTTATCAATGCAGAAGGACCCGGTGTTGTACAATATGTGGATTCAACAAAAATTACAATTAAATACGATCGCTCTGAAGAAGATCAGCTGGTAAGTTTTGAAGATGATCTGCGCACGTATTACCTGACTAAATTCCAGCGTACCAACCAGGGCACATGTATCAACCTGAAACCGATCATCAAGAAGGGTGACCGTGTCAAAGAAGGAACGATCCTGTGCGATGGATATGCAACTGAGAAAGGTGAACTTGCTTTAGGGCAGAACCTGAAAGTGGCATTCATGCCATGGAAGGGCTACAACTTTGAAGATGCCATCGTGGTATCAGAGCGTATTGTAAAAGAAGATATTTTCACTTCAGTGCACATCGAAAGTTTTGAACTTGAAGTGCGTGATACAAAACTGGGTGAAGAGGAATTGACAAATGATATTCCTAACGTCAGTGAAGAAGCTACAAAGGATCTTGATGAGAATGGTATCATCAGGGTTGGTGCAAATGTCAACGAAGGTGATATCCTGATTGGTAAGATTACACCGAAAGGTGAAACGGATCCAACACCTGAAGAAAAACTATTGCGTGCCATCTTTGGTGATAAAGCAGGTGATGTAAAGGATGCTTCTTTTACTGCTCCTCCGTCTACTGATGGTGTTGTAATTGACAAGCAACTTTTCGCCCGTGCCAAGAAGGATAAATTCCAGAAGGCACAGGAGAAGAAACTTATCGATCAATTGGATGACAAGCATTCAGTAGCTATAAATGAACTGAAGACATTGTTGATTGATAAATTGTCCATTCTGATAAAAGGACAAGCTTCAAATGGTGTGAAAACCATTTACGGCGAGGTTGTGATCAACAAGGGGAATAAGTTTACACCAAAGACACTGAAGACAATTGACTTCAGCCAGGTTGACTATACAAACTGGACTGGTGAAAAACATGTCGATGGTCTTATCTCCCGCCTGCTGCACAATTTCAGCATCAAGGTGAATGAAGAGATCGGTCGCTACAAACGGGAGAGCTTTAATATCAGCATCGGGGATGAATTGCCACCAGGGGTATTGAAGCTTGCGAAAGTATATCTCGCACGTAAACGTAAATTGAAAGTAGGGGATAAGATCGCCGGACGTCACGGAAACAAAGGTATTGTGTCGAAAATCGTAAGAGCGGAAGACATGCCTTTCCTTGAAGACGGAACTCCGGTTGATATCGTACTTAATCCGCTGGGCGTACCTTCCCGTATGAACCTTGGACAGATCTTTGAAACTGTACTTGGCTGGGCAGGTGAAAAACTTGGTGTGAAATATTCCACGCCAATCTTTGATGGTGCTGCGCTTGATGAAATCGCAGGACAGATCAGCGAAGCAGGATTGCCGGAATTGGGACAAACGTATCTCTATGATGGTAACACGGGAGACCGCTTCCACCAGAGAGCTACTGTGGGTATCATCTATATGTTGAAACTATCGCACATGGTGGATGATAAGATGCACGCGAGGTCCATTGGTCCTTACTCATTGATCACGCAACAACCGCTCGGTGGTAAAGCTCAGTTCGGAGGTCAGCGTTTTGGTGAAATGGAAGTTTGGGCACTTGAAGCGTATGGTGCATCCAACATCCTGCAGGAATTACTTACTGTGAAGTCAGATGATATCATCGGAAGGGCAAAAGCATACGAAGCTATTGTCAAAGGTGATAACATGCCGGAGCCACATATTCCGGAGAGCTTCAATGTATTGGTGCACGAGCTTAGAGGTCTTGCACTTGATGTAAAATTTGATTGATTTCATTCTATCCATAATACAGCCATAGACTATGTCTCTTAAAAAGAAGCACGTCAAACAAAAACAATTTTTCCGCAGTATTTCGCTCAGTCTTTCATCTCCGGATGATATCCTGGAGCGTTCATATGGTGAAGTACTGAAACCGGAAACAATTAACTACCGTTCCTACAAACCGGAACGTGACGGATTGTTTTGCGAGCGCATTTTTGGTCCGGTCAAGGACTTTGAATGTTATTGCGGCAAGTACAAGCGCATCCGTTACAAGGGAATCGTTTGCGATCGTTGTGGGGTGGAAGTGACTGAGAAAAAAGTCAGACGTGAACGTATGGGTCACATTAAACTTGTGGTACCTGTTGTTCACATTTGGTTTTTCAAATCATTGCCAAATAAGATTGGATATATACTTGGACTTTCTTCCAAGAATCTTGAATCCATTGTTTACTATGAGCGCTATGTCGTAATCAAGACGGGTGTGAAGGGGGATGAAGGAGTGGATTTCATGGACCTGTTGACAGAAGAAGAATATTTCGAAGTACTTGATACACTTCCGGAAGGAAATCAATTGCTGGATGATTCTGATCCGAACAAGTTCATTGCGAAGATGGGCGCAGAAGCCATATTTGATCTTCTCGCTAACATAGATCTGAAAAAACTTTCTGATCAATTACGTCATCAATCAGCAACTGAAACTTCTCAGCAAAGAAAGTCAGAGGCCCTGAAACGTTTGCGCGTAGTTGAAGCGATTCGTGAAGGTAACACACATACAAACAACCGTCCTGAGTGGATGGTAATTCAATATCTGCCAGTCATTCCACCGGAACTTCGTCCATTGGTGCCTTTGGATGGTGGCCGATTTGCAAGTTCGGATTTGAATGATTTGTACAGACGTGTTATCATCCGTAACAATCGTCTGAAGCGTCTTTTGGAAATCAAAGCGCCTGAAGTAATCCTCCGAAATGAAAAACGGATGTTGCAGGAAGCGGTTGACTCATTGTTCGACAATTCACGTAAATCAAATGCGGTAAAGGCAGAAGGTGGACGTGCACTGAAATCATTGAGTGATATCCTGAAGGGAAAACAGGGACGTTTCCGTCAGAACCTGTTAGGAAAGCGGGTTGACTATAGTGGTCGTTCCGTAATCGTAGTAGGTCCTACGTTGAAATTACATGAATGCGGTCTGCCGAAAGGGATGGCTGCTGAGCTGTTCAAGCCATTTATCATTCGTAAGCTGATTGAGCGTGGTATTGTAAAGACTGTAAAATCAGCCAAGAAATTAGTAGATCGCAAGGAGCCTGTTATCTGGGATATCCTTGAGAATATATTGAAAGGTCACCCTGTGTTACTTAACCGGGCACCAACGCTTCACCGTCTTTCCATCCAGGCATTCCAGCCTCAATTGGTAGAAGGAAAAGCGATCCAGTTGCATCCTTTGGTTTGTACTGCATTCAATGCCGACTTTGACGGTGACCAAATGGCGGTGCATGTACCATTGGGACAAGCTGCGATACTTGAAGCCCAGTTGTTGATGCTTGCGTCACACAACATGCTTAATCCACAGGACGGATCTCCGGTTACTCTTCCTTCCCAGGACATGGTTCTTGGACTTTATTACCTGACCAAGGAAAGGAAGGCAGAGAATGGAAACAAAGTTCTTGGTGAAGGGCGTACATATTACAGCGCAGAAGAAGTTGTAATCGCTCACAATGAAGGTAAGCTTGATCTGCATGCTGCATTACGTGTCCGTGTGAATGCGGAAGATGAGAATGGTAAGATGGTAAAGAAAATCATCGAGACCACTTGTGGACGCGTACTTTTCAATGAAGTAGTACCATCTACAGTACCATACATCAATACGCTCCTGACGAAGAAAAATCTCAGGAAAGTAATCGGTGATATCCTCATCCGTACAAATTTCCCAAGAACAGCACAGTTTCTTGATGATATCAAGGATCTTGGTTTTAGCTGGGCGTTCAGAGCAGGTCTTTCCTTTAAACTTGGAGACCTTATCACCCCATCGATCAAGGAGGAAACACTACGTGCTGCACAGGATGACGTCGATGATGTAAATAACAATTACAACATGGGTCTGATCACGGAGAATGAGCGTTACAATCAGACGATTGACAAGTGGACATATGCTGACAATAAGATCACAGAAAGCCTGATGAAGGAATTGTCGACGCACAATGGTGGATTCAACAGCGTATTTATGATGTTGGATTCAGGTGCGCGTGGTTCTAAAAATCAGATCAAGCAGTTGTGCGGTCTCCGGGGTCTTATGGCCAAGCCAAGAAAATCAGGGGACACGGGAAGAGCGGTAATTGAAAACCCGATCCTTTCCAACTTCCTTGACGGATTAAGTGTACAGGAATATTTTATCTCTACACACGGTGCACGTAAGGGTCTGGCAGATACGGCTTTGAAGACAGCGGATGCAGGTTACCTTACCCGTCGTCTTGTGGATGTTGCGCAGGATGTGGTAGTCATGGAAAATGACTGTGAAACATTGCGTGGTATCGAAACCTCTGCATTGAAAGACAATGAAAAAATTATAGAGGGTCTTGCATACAGAATTCAGGGCCGTTATTCCTTGTATGATATCATTCACCCGGTGACGGATGAATTGATTGTTTCTTCCGGTGAGTACATCACAGATAGCATTGCTGAGCGTATTGAAGATATTGGCATTGAGAAAGTGACGATTCGATCCGTACTGACATGTGAAGCAAAGAGGGGTACCTGTGCTAAATGCTATGGCAAAAATCTTGCGACAGGTCGTATCGCCGAAATGGGAGATGCGGTTGGTATTATTTCTGCTCAGAGTATCGGTGAGCCAGGAACACAGCTTACACTTCGTACATTCCACGTGGGTGGTATTGCATCTCTTTCCAAGAAAGAATCTGAACTCATTGCAAAATTTGAGGGAACGATTGAATTTGAAGATATCCGTACAGTGAAGTTTGAAGATGAGGATGGAACGAAGCAGGAAGTAGTAATCTCCCGATCAGGAGAAATCAAGATCACTGATCCAGAAAACAACAGGGTTTTCACTACACACCATATTCCATATGGTGCAAAAATTATGGTGAAGAACAAGCAGAAAATTCACCGTGGCGATATGATCTGTCACTGGGATATTTTCAATGCTGTTATTATCTCTGAGTTTTCAGGACTTGTAAAATATGATTCTATCGAAGAAGGGGTTACGTTCAGAACAGAGCGTGACGATCAAACCGGGTATGAGGAGAAGGTAGTAATTGAATCTAAGAACAAGAAGAAGATACCGGGTATCAGCATCATTTCAAAAGATGGTGAAGAGTTACGTAATTACTCGCTCCCGGTAGGATCTTATATCAATGTATCGGATGGCGATGAAATCACTGCGGGACGTATCATTGTGAAGATCCCTCGTAAGACCAGCCAGATCCAGGATATCACGGGAGGTCTGCCCCGGGTAACGGAGTTATTCGAAGCACGTAATCCATCAAACCCGGCTGTTGTATCTGAAGTTGATGGTGTCATCAAATTCGGTAGCATCAAACGTGGTAACCGTGAAGTATATGTAGTAGATGAGAAAACAGATCAGAGCCGTAAATACCTGATTGGTCTTTCTAAACACTTGCTTGTACAGGAAGGTGACTTTGTTCGCGCAGGAATGGCATTGTCTGATGGAGCGATTGCACCAGGTGATATACTTTCAATCAAAGGTCCGTTTGCAGTGCAGTCGTATCTCGTAAATGGAATCCAGGAAGTATATCGTTCACAGGGTATTGCGATCAATGACAAGCATATTGAAGTAATTGTACGTCAGATGATGCGTCGTGTACTGATCATGGATCCGGGAGATACAAGTTTCCTCCAGGGCGAATCCGCTGATCGTCATGATTTCTTTGAAGAGAACGATAATATCTACGATCGTAAAGTGATCACAGATCCGGGAGACTCGAAGAAATACAATGCAGGAGGCGTTGTAACCCTGAGACAAATACGTGAGGAGAATTCATTCCTGAAACGTAATGATCAGAAGACACTGGAATACAGGGATGCGATAGCAGCTACTTCAAGCCCGATGTTGCAGGGTATCACCCGTTCATCATTGGGTACAAAGAGCTGGATTTCTGCGGCTTCATTCCAGGAAACAACGAAAGTGTTGTCTACAGCAGCCATCGCTGCAAAACGGGATGATCTGCAGGGTCTGAAGGAAAATGTAATCGTTGGAAAACGAATTCCTGCAGGAACTGGTGCATTCAAGTTTGAGCACGTACTTGTGAAAGCAAAGGGCGGAGAAGAATATGTGGAGCACATGTATGAGGATGACGATGATGGTAAAGGAAGATAGTGCAGGGAGAAAACACTGCATTTATTTTTCCTATAAAAAGAAGCCTGGTAATGTTAATTGCCAGGCTTCTTTGTTTTCCAAAAGGATTTGGTTATTCAGTTAAGGTACGTAGCTGAATTTGTCTTAAGAGATATTTTCCAAAAAGATCGAATTCAACATTCACCATATCATTTACTTTGATCGATTGGAAGTTTGTGTGTTGGAATGTGTATGGAATGATAGCCACATTAAAAGCAGATTCGAAGATGTTAGCTATGGTAAGGCTCACACCATTGATGGAAATTGATCCATGCGGAATAACCAATGCCTGGAATTGTTTTTCAAGATTGAATTGAAAAAGCCAGCTTCCGTTAAGATCCTCCACTTTTTCACATCGAAGAGTACCATCCACATGGCCCTGGACAAGATGGCCATCCAATAATGTTTCCATTGTAATGGATCGTTCAAGATTGACCATGTCTCCAATAGCGAGCATGCCCAGGTTCGTTTTTGACAATGTTTCATTCACAACTTCTACCTGGTGAGAACCATCCTCTACGCTGATGACCGTTAAGCATACACCATTGTGCGAAAGGCTCTGATCAATGTGTAACTGATGTGAAACAGAAGATGCAATGGTCAATACTTTGGTAGTACCTGTGCTTGTGACAGACTTTATAATACCTGTGCTTTGAATAATTCCTGAAAACATATTGCCTTGGTGATGAATAATTGTTCGGCAATGTAGAAAAGAAAACCAATTTATCCGCGTATCAATTCGATATATCCGGACAATACAATCGGTGGTAAACTTTGACTTTCAAAAGCCTGGCAAGTGTAGTAATAAACGCCGTCTGAAATTTCCTTTCCTGACAGGTTGGTTCCATTCCAATTTAGCTGCGGATCAGTTGTCGTAAATATTAGCTGACCCCAGCGATTAAAGACTTTGAAGTCAACCGATTCTATAAAGCGGGCGCGTAAGGGTTTGAAAATATCGTTTTTGCCGTCCCCGTTTGGTGTGAATGCATTTGGTAATTCATATACCGGGCAATTGTTGACACACACCACAGATGAGGAAGTACTCTCATTATTATTTTCATCTACTGCCACGAGTGTATAGCATCCTGCAATTTTTTCACCTGGCTTGTGCTCAAAAGTTACCGCTGTAGCATCCGTAGTTCCGATGAGTATAAGATCTCCACCCGGTACGGCACTGTAATAAATTTTATAAGAGACAATGTCATCATCCGGACATGTTTTTTTCCACGTCAGATAATTAACAAATGCATCGGCCGGTGTTCCTGGTGTAGCTTCATCGCATATGTTTGATACTGCAAGTTCAGGCGGACACGGAGGAACATTGTCAAACGGAATGCTGCAGAAATCTTCAGACTGATTGATCAGTGGAGACGGAATATTTATGAGCCCATAATTTCCGAGCGCTATGATGTGATAACAGTATTCAAGTCCATTTTCAATATTCTGTGTATCTGTATATTCTTCATTGGTTGTAGTGGCGATCAATGCAAAAGCGCTTCCCTGGTCACTGCGCCAGACTTCATATTGATAGTTGTCCCAGGGTGTATATGATTTCCAGGTCAATACATTCGCTTCGTCTGAAGGAGAAACAGAGAGATAAACCGAAGATGCAGGTTGCGATGATCCAAATAACTGAGGCGGATCACCTATGAGTAAATTCAGTTTGTAGTTATAGCCATGGCTTCGTGTATCCAGGTTGTGATCTGTAAATACAGAATCTTTGAGGCCGGAAAATATAGCACTTGTAAAAAACGCCCCGTTGACCGGCTGAAAGTCAGTTGAATTAATTTCATTTGACCGCAGGAGTTGATAATGATACGGACCCGTATGTATCAATGTATCAATAGATCCTTTTTCAGGACCGATCCATTTTATTTTTATTGATCCATTTACTGCATCTGTGGATTCAACTGTAACATTTGTCAACAACGGTAAATCTGCTTTGGAGCGCAGGCATACTTCTTCGGAAGGTATACTTACAACGCGCAGGTAAGGTTGACCGGAGGGTGTGGTTTGGGCAAATTCAGCCAGTATCCGATAGCAATAGCTGACCTCGTTTGTGATGTCTTTGTCTTCAAAGAAATATCTTCCATCTTTCATCCCTTTCCAGTTGGCTGCTATCTTGGTATACCCTCTGCCTTCGAGCCCGGTTTCACAACTGTCCGGTTCGAATTGGTTGCTGCCACTTCGTTTCCAAATTGAAAATCCTTTAAAGTAATTGTCGGATGTATTTTCACAACTGTAAGGAGAAGCCCAGGTTAAATGAAATGCATCAGGCACATTCTCCAGGAGCACATCCTCAGGGGGTGGACCTATGACGCGAATGCGGATGGCATGCAAATCCACGAGACCCGTAGTGTCAAAGAAATTATCAACGGCTTTAACGATCACGGTATAGGGCTGATCACGGATATGATCACATTCCGGATCCCAGGTAAGTTTGGCAACAACAGGTTGTGTCTGAAAACCGGTAGTTCCTGCATCGAGAACTGCCTTATTTCCATTTACCTCGAAAGGTCCACCTGCTGCAGATACAGATACCAATTGATTGCTATCCGGATCAGAAATATTTATGTTCATTTCAAGATGCTGTCCTGCAATCACGCAAATTTCTTCCTGCGAGAATACATCGGGGGGGCTATTGTCACAAATCAAAACGAGGATTTGCATATCCCTTATGAATGAACTGATCAGTATACCTCCCCTGTATTCATTTACACGTATTGCAATATTGTATTCTCCGGCAATTTGTGGAGAAATCCAAACGAGTGTGCCCTTAACCGGGTCGAGGGTCATTGAATTATTAGGGCCCGGAGATATTTGTTGTGGAAAGATATAGTTCGGAACATTTACCCCGCTATCCTGCAGGGGGACTATAAATTCAAATGCAAGGCTGTCACCATCCGGGTCGTAAGCATTTGGATTGTGAACAAATTTTTGACCGACACATCCAAAATCTATCGGTTGTTGAAGGAGGCGTGCTGTGTTGTTATGTCCCTGGAATTGAGGATTCAAAAATGTGTAAGTAGCCTCGATGTAAAAAGGTACACCTTCCGAATTGGGAGGATTTACGTTTAAGATTCCGCCATTCCGGTTTGGGTCCATCATTGAGATAGTATAAGTGGCGCGCCCCGGATAGGTATGACTGGCGACGTAATAGTTTAGTTTCCGGTTGTTTGCCAAAGGCTCTCCTTCGCCGTTGGTTCGGTATACGTATTCCCAGCTTCCATCGCCCCAAAATACCCTGACACTGTCGCGGTCTGCTTGTGTGCTGGTTGTCTTTGTGTAAGTGGTGACGGTAACTTCAATGGTCAGATCTCCGGTCTGGCTTATAGTGATCTCCCCAGCCCTGTTGTGGGTAGCATGCACCTGCAGGGTGTACAATAAAATACAACTGAGAATTATAAGACACCTGACCATTTCTGTTCCTAAATATATGGAAAAACGCTCAGGTGAGGGGTAAAGTTGGGTGTATTGACAATTAGAAGGCAGAGCGTAAGGCATAGAGCATGGAGCATGGAGCAGGGTGCATGGAGCATGGAGCATGGAGCATGGAGCAGGGTGCAGGATGCAGGATGCATGAAGCATGAAGCAGGGGCATGTAGCAGGGGATATGATTTGGCTAAAATGTAATGCTTCTCACTCCTCTCACTTCTCTCACTTCTCTCACTTCTCTCACTTCTCTCACTTCTCTCACTTCTCTCGCTTCTCTCACTCCTCTCACTCCTCTCACTCCTCTCACTCCTCTCACTTCTCTCACTTCTCTCACTTCTCTCACACTAATACCAAATATCTCTTGAGTGCATCTTCCCAATGCGGGATTGAATCAGAAAGGAGAGCGCTGATCTTATCACAATTCAATACACTATACGGCGGACGTGCAGCCGGTGCTCCGTATTCCTGCGTGGTGATGGTTTGAACATTGCAGTGCATATTGGCATCCCTGAAGATGGTACGCGCAAAATCATCCCAGGTGACTTCTCCGGCATTGGAAAAGTTGAATACACCCTGGACGGTTTCTTTTTGTTCGTCTTCATAAAGATGGATCATGTCTTTCACTGCATCTACAATATCCAACGTGTAAGTAGGAGAGCCTAATTGGTCCCCAACGATTTTCAATTCATCTTTGATCTTGCCCAGGCGGAGCATGGTGTTGACAAAATTGTGGCCATCAGGTCCGTACACCCATGAAGTGCGTAAGATCGTATGACTTGCTCCTGAATAAACAATTTCCTGTTCGCCTTCAAGTTTTGTTTTTGCATAAATGCTCTTGGGTTCAGTTGGATCGTCTTCGAGCATGGGCCTGCGAAGATGGTTGTGATACACATAATCAGAAGAAAAATGGAATAAGTGTACTCCGGCTTCCCAACATGCACGTGCCAGGTATCCCGGGGCTAATGCATTGTAGAGTGAAGCGGCTTTTTCATTTTTTTCAGCATCATCTACTTTTGTGTATGCAGCACAATTGATCCAGTATTTCACCTGGGGTAAACTAGCCAGTGTCCTGTGGATCTTATCCTGGTCTGCAATGTCCAATTGTCCATGGTCAAATGAAAAAACATTGTATCCATGTTGAAAATTCAATTGGCTGATAAAAGCTCTTCCAAGCTGTCCGCCAGCACCGGTTACAATTACTGAAATCATCTCGTCAAATCCGTTATCGACCCAAGAATCAAATCCTTTTCGGAAACAATAAATTTCTCTCCTGTTTCGGGCCAGCTGATGGTAAGGGCCGGATCATCATACCTGATGCCGCCTTCAGCTGATTTATTATAAAAATTATCACACTTGTAGCTAAAGATCGTATCATCTTCAAGTACAAGATATCCATGTGCGAAACCACGTGGCACCCAGAACTGCTTTTTATTTTCTCCGGATAACAGGACGCCATACCACATGCCGAATGTATCAGAATCTGTACGAATATCAACGGCTACATCATATACAGACCCGGTTACCACGCGCACCAGTTTTCCCTGGGCATGATCGCCTTTTTGAAAATGTAACCCTCTCAATACCCCTTTTCCTGATTTGGCTTCATTGTCCTGCACAAAGGGATGCGCATGAGGCAATTGGTAACGGGTCGCATTATAGAGTTCAAAAAAATATCCTCGTTCATCAGCGAAGACAGAAGGCTCGATGATAAGAAGTCCTTCTATTTCTGTATTTATTACTTTCATTTTAGTAGTTCATTTTTTAACCTCCATCCAACGCCCCTCGAAATCCTGCGAAAAGAGGACTTGTCAAATTCTTGCTCTTATGCTTATTCCGCCTCTTGTATTTATTTTCCTTGCATAATATTTTCTCTCCGTCTTGGCTTTGAATTCCTCTCCGCCTTTTTTATTTCTGCCTGAAATAAATGCGGATAGGGGAGCCGGTAAATTCGAAAGCTTCGCGGATTTGGTTTTCAAGGAAATTACGGTAATTGTCTTTTACTTCTTCAGGATAATTGCAGAACAGAGCGAATGCCGGGTAAGAGAGGGGAAGTTGTGTTCCGTATTTTACTTTGATCAAGTGCCCTCTGAAACTTGGTGGTGATTGTTTTTGTGTTGCCTCTTCAATAACCTCATTGAGTCGTGCTGTAGGAATTTTCCTTGCCCTGTTTTCAGCTACCTGGAGACCGACTTCAATGGCTTTGAATATGCGTTGTTTTTCATATACGGAAATAAACAACACAGGTACATCCGTAAAAGGAGCCATTTTGTGTTTGATAGCGGCTTCAAAATCACGTGCTGTATTGGTTTCCTTCTGTGCAAGATCCCATTTATTGACAAGGATGACAATCCCTTTGTTGCGTCGCAATACGATCTGGAGAATACTCAGGTCCTGGCTTTCAATTCCTGAAGTCGCATCAATCATCAGAAGGCACACATCTGCTTCTTCGATTGCTTTGACAGTACGGATCACGCTGTAGAATTCAAGGTTTTCTTCCACCTGGCTTTTCTTGCGCATGCCCGCTGTATCGATGATGTAGAAATCCTTTCCAAATTTATTGTACCGTGTGGTGGTTGAATCTCTGGTCGTGCCTGCTATATCCGTGACAATGTGTCGATTTTCTCCCATGAAAGCATTGATGAGCGAAGACTTGCCCACATTCGGTCTGCCGATCACAGCAAGTTTTGGAATTGAATCCGGTTCGCTTTCGATATCATTCTCAAGTGTCAATGCTACTTCATCAAGGACTTCACCCGTGCCACTGCCGGAGATGGACGAAAGGAAAAAAGTATGATCGAATCCAAGTGCATAGAATTCATTGGCCGCAAGTGATCTTTCGTGGTTATCCACTTTATTAATAGCAAGTATTACTTTCTTTTTTGACCTGCGTAATTTATCAGCAATCTCTGCATCCAGATCTGTTATTCCGGTCATCACATCTGTCATGAAGATGATAACAGACGCTTCTTCAATGGCGATGTCTACCTGCTCGCGAATGGCGGATTCAAAAATATCATCTGAATATTTTACAAATCCACCTGTATCAACGACGATATATGTTTTTCCATTCCAGTTGCCGGAACCATACTGGCGGTCACGGGTCACGCCGCTCACATTGTCGGTGATGGCCTGGCGCTGGCCTACCATACGGTTAAATAAGGTTGACTTTCCGACATTGGGTCTTCCTACGATCGCTACGATATTTGACATACTTATTGCTGGTATCCGAATGATTTTAATGACTGGTCATCATCGCGCCAGTTTTCTTTGACTTTCACTGCAAGTTCCAAAAATACACGCTTATCAAGGAACGCTTCAATTTCTGTGCGGGCAGACATGCCTAATTGTTTGATTGCTGAACCACCTTTTCCAAGAATGATTGATTTCTTTCTTTCATCCATGGTATAGATGACGGCACCAATACGTGTGATTGGTCCTGCATTACTTTGGCCTTCTGAAAAGGTTTCAATTTTTATTTCGCAGGTATATGGAATTTCATCGCGATACAATTCTAAAATCTTTCCCCGGATGATTTCACTGATGAAAAATCTTTCAGGCCGGTCAGTCAGTTGATCTTCCGGATAAAAAGCAGGGCCGGGTGGAAGCAATGAAACGATTTCATCCATCAATTCTTTCACCCCGTCTCCTTTCATTGCAGAGATGGCAAATACTTTTCTTTCAGGTAAGAGATTTTTTATTTCTGCTACCCTGGTATTGAGTGCTTCCTCAGTCATCAGATCTTTCTTATTGATGACAACAATTGCAGGAGATTTATGAGAACCTATTCGATTGATCAGGTTATGACTCTCATCAAGCTCTTCATACGGATCTGTAACAAACAGAATGACATCTGCATCATCAAATGAGGTTGTGATAAATGCATTCATCATCTGATGCATCCGGTATGCAGGCTCGTCAATAAATCCGGGTGTATCTGAAAATACAATCTGAAAATCACTGCCGTTGAGAATGCCGATGATCCTATGCCGTGTTGTCTGTGGCTTGGAGGTAATAACAGACATTTTTTCACCTACCAATGCATTCAACAAGGTGGATTTGCCCATATTCGGGCGGCCAAGAATATTGACAAACCCTGAACGATGTGTACCAGGATCAGCCAACGCGTAGAAGTTTTAATGAAGAAATTTGGTTATCCACCCATTTATATAACGCTCTTGGTTTCCGGCCGCGCCACTCTGCCCCGGTAAGCAAATGAACATAATGACCCAGATCATATTGATTCATCTCTTCTGCCACATGTTCCAGCGGGTTGATGATGGCTATCCAGCCACCCTGATCTGAAACTTCATCATACCACTCTTCAAAATAACTGTTGTCCTCACCTGCGTGGTAATTGAGCACATTTTCACATATAAGCATAAAATGTAAGATGCCTTCTTCCTGCAGAAGATCTGTGATCTCCCTGCGCAATGTCATGATGTCGCCATAAATGCAATCATTCCATTCACCAATCAATTCTATTATAGCATAATGAAGGTCATAATCCACATACAGGATCTTGAGGTATAAGGTCGAACTGCCAAAAGAGTCCCATTGCGGGTGGATGTAATAGTTGTAAATGGCGTTAGTAAAGTAGAATTCGTCGTATTGTCTGCCATACAGGGGTGATCTCTCATCTTCCGCAGCAACATAGGCATCCATCCACTGAAAGTATGGTTCAATATCATGCATCCTGCAAAAATACGGTATTGTGTCGAAGGGTTCAGTATCCCTATACTATTCTACTTTTGCGGATGAGTTATATGGCTGTGAATAAACTATTTGTGGTAACCATTGTAGGGGCGGAGAGTAGTGGAAAGACCACCCTGGCCATTCGATTGGCGGCACATTTTGCTTGCTCTTGGGTGCCGGAGTATGCCAGAGAATATCTTGAGGTATTGGACCGGCCGTATAATGCGGATGATCTTTCTGTCATTGCCACACATCAATGGGAGAGGATCCTTGAAACCGTTCATTTACAATCTCAAATCTTTGATAAAGAGAGTAAATCCAAAATAGTTTTATTGGATGGTGGTATGATGAATTTGCGGCTTTGGGCAAGGATAAAATATGGGATTTCAATACCTGTTGTTGAACAGGCATTGTCAGACGATATCTCCGATCTCTATATCCTGTGTCGACCAGTGCGTGAATGGGCGATGGATCCATTGCGGGAGGCACCACAGATCCTGGATCGGGCATGGATTTATAATCAGTACCTGGCAGAATTAAAAGCAGGTTCCAAACCCATTGAAATTGTACGCGCCATGGAGGAAGAAGGTGTGTCCAGGAGCATTGAGGCGATCATCTCAGGGCGTCAAAATTTGGCCCTGTTCTGACCAAAAAGGTGTACCATGCTTCCACGTATAACAACTTGTATTATCAGGCAGTTATAACAGTGTGGCACACTTAGATGTGGCACACCTATCGGGCATATTTTTACGGGTTTTGAGAGGCTTTGGGGATCATTTATCGTTGACGATCCATTGAAGGACATCGGTTATGAGTCGGCCAATTATTTTTTCAGGCAAACTGCTGAACCTGCCTTCGAGCCGTTGGGCCAGGATGGCGTTAAATGAAATGGCTTTGTGGCCAAATTTTTCGGCAAGAAGGTAGATGCCTGCTGTCTCCATTTCCAGGTTTGTGATGGGTGTATTATGGATTTGGATGGAACTCAATTCTTCAAGCGGAAAATGATAGTTTGATTGCAGCCTCAAACTTCTGCCCTGAGGATGGTAGAATCCAGGAGCAGTGAGGGTGATGCCTTCTTTGAATGCAGACTGGAAATTGGACAGGTTGAATGGATATCGTTTTGTCAGGTAAGACCATGAAGGAAGAATAGGGTGTGGTTGTCGCTCCACATCGTAGTAGTGTCCAAGGGCATCTGTACCAATAGCGTACCCGGAAACTACAATCTGATCAATATCGATGTCGGGATGCAGGGATCCGGATGTACCGATGCGGATCAGGGATAATGATGTCAGGGTTGATTTTATCTGCCGGGTAGCAAAATCGATATTGACAAGGGCATCAAGTTCATTCAGAACAATCTCAATATTATCCGTTCCGATCCCGGTTGAAATAACCGTGATTCGTTTCTTTCCGAGCCAACCGGTATGCGTAACGAATTCCCGCTTTTGTTTCTTCAATTCAATCCGGTCAAAATGAGCTGAGACCTTAGGTACCCGATCAGGGTCACCTACAAGGATAATGGTATCGGCTATTTCCTCCGGCCGAAGGGAAAGGTGGTAAATGGAACCATCGGGATTGATGATAAGCTCTGAGGCATTCATACGAAACGAATGTACGGAGATGCGTATGGTACGAAAAACGGAAGACTAATAAAAAGAACCTCATTGCATAAATCTCAAAGAAAGAGTTCTTATTTTTAAAGACCCAAATCCGTAGGACTGAAACCTTTACCCGACCAACCTAATCATGAAAAAAATATATCATCTCGGGACCTGTGACAAATGCAGGGATATCATTAAAAAACTCGGCGGCTTGAATGAGTTTGATAAGCATGATATCAAGACGGCACCCATAACTGAAGATGAACTGGATCATCTCAAGACGTTAGTGGGTTCTTATGAAGCCTTATTCAGTAAACGTGCACAATTGTATCATGAGATGAAGCTCAAGCACGATGATCTGCAGGAGCACGATTACAAAAAATATATTTTGAAAGAGTATACTTTTCTCAAGAGGCCTGTCATCGTGATGGGTGACCAGGTGTTCGTCGGGAATGAAAAGTATACAATTGAAGCCGCAGTGAAATCGATTCTAAATCCTGAATAAATTTAAACTTCGAAATTTCGAGACATATTAATTACATCTGAGGATAATCGGAGTTGTAAGGATTTCATTGCTTTTGTGGTTGGCCTGATCAGTTATGTAGATCCTGTATTGGACAGTGTCATATGGAGTAGAAGGATTTGGCATACAAGGATCTGAACCATCTGTATAAATACAACATGTAGAGTAAAGCACAATTTTAACCACACCTTCGATTCCGTTTTTTGCTCCTTCCTTCGGTATTTCGGGGATACCAAATGTGTTGTCCAGTGTACCTGTGCGTTCGTCAATAAAAAAGATATTATTGGAATCCTGCTGATTGGTCCTTCCAATATCGCCATCCCCGTCTTCAAACCTGAATTGAACGACCAGTGAATCCTGCTCAAAAACGCCCTGGTCAAGTGTGTCTTTTGAAAGTCCCTGGAATGCGATGAAAGGCTCATCCGGAAAATCCGGAGAATCAAGACATTGCCAGCCAATCAATGACAGGAGAAGTAAAAGACCTATTTTTGAAACGGATGTATTCATACGAAAACCAACGGCAGGCATTAGCAGACCGAATATACAATATAAACGAGGAGGAGTTCGAATCTGTTGCAATGCAGGTGTGGAGTTTTCAATACGAATACCAGCCGACATACCGGACTTATTGTGATCTTCTTGGTGCAACACCAGGAGTTGTGAAAGAAATCAATCAGATTCCATTCCTGCCTGTTACGATGTTCAGAGATCACGAGATCAAAACAGGAGAATGGCAATCACAAACCATTTTCAGGAGTAGCGGAACAACTGGTGCGATGCAAAGCAGGCATCATGTCAGGGATCTCGAATGGTATCACAGGATTGCAGATAAATGTTTTAATCACATCATGGGTAAGCCTACAGATTATACGTGGCTGGGACTCTTGCCATCTTACCTGGAGAGACCGGATTCATCGCTTGTCGACATGGTTCAATATTTCATGACAAAAAGCAATCAGCCGGGAAATAAATTTTATGCATTGCCACGGCCGGATTTGATTCATGACCTTGAAATATTGAAAGCAAAAAATGAAAAAGCGATTTTAATGGGTGTGAGTTTCGCGTTGTTGGATCTTTTCGAACAATACAGTGTGCCACTATGGGATGAATTATTGATTATTGAGACAGGTGGAATGAAAGGAAGAAAAACAGAAATTACGCGTGAAGAATTGTACGAGAGAATAAGAGCACATCATGTGGATGTCCGCATTGCAAGTGAATATGGGATGACAGAACTTCTTTCACAAGCATACATGATGAGAGACCAGTTTTATCCCGGGCCTACAATGAAAATTTTAATAAGAGATATAAGTGATCCTGGCACTTTCGTTAAAAATGGAAAACGCGGTGCGATAAACATTATTGATTTGGGAAACCTTGATACATGTTCCTTTCTTGCCACCGATGATATTGGTATTGTCTATGATGATGGAGAATTTGATGTACTGGGGCGAATTGATCAGAGTGATTTACGCGGGTGCAATCTGATGTATACGTGAAAACGAATTACGAGTAACGAATGGTTCGAGTAGCGCTCACCAACCGAATTATGATCTCGCTAATCCCTCATACAACCAGTTTGCCAATGCCTGCCGGTTTGTGGAAGGTAAGATTCGCTTGCGGTCGTATTCATTTTTGATATTGGCCAGTTCGATGTAGAGCGTGGTGGGTTGAGGGATTCTCAATTCGTAAAGATTCCGGCATGAAACGGTTCCTTCAAAATCAGCATTGGGTCTGTACCGTTCGTATTTTTCTTCAAACACTTGCCGCATGGTGGATGCAAGCTTTTTTCCTGAGGTTGAGCCTTCATAGTGATAGAAAAATACATCCTGTCTTTCGCTTTCTGATCTTGAATCCACGTGGATGCAGATGAGGGTCTGTTCTTTTATGCCTGATTTCTGATATTGGTAATACAAATTGTTGATAGCATCTGTACGTTGCTTGAGACGAGCCAACTGGTTGATCGGCATGACAAGTGTGCCCATCGTTTTTTCGTCATTGTCGCAGACCAGGATATCATCATTGCGTATGCCATCGCTTCCATCCTGGATGACAATATGTACGATAGCACCATTTTCCATGAGGTTTCTTGCCAGTCGCAATGAAACATCATATGCATATTCATCTTCGCAGATCATGTGACCACCAATTTTTGTTATGGCTCCCGGATCCGGTCCACCATGACCACTTGAAATATAAAATACTTTACCTCTGAGGTCATCACTTTTCTTTTCAAGATGTGCATAGGCTTGCCCAAAAAGTCCAGTCATGTCATTATAGATAACCGGTGCTGGTTTCTCAGATTTTGACACAAGAGTGGTTGTAACTGGTTTTGATTGTGGGGTAGGGCAATTCAATTCATGAAACGGAACCCATAAGATGCCACTTGACTCATAATCGGTTTTTCGAAGATTGCGTGTTTGAAGAAGCTGATTATACGCCGCGATGCGCTTAGCCGTTTCCATGTCTTTTATTGAGAGGGTGCTCCGGATACTGACACCGTTGTATTTATAGATTAGAACCGGCAATTGGTATTTTTTTCCCTCTTCCAATTTATCTGTTTTCCGGAGCTTGTTCAATTCCAGAAATTTGTCAACGTTGCAATCAAACTTGTCAAGATCATACCGGCTGAGTATGACCGAGATGCCATCGCCAGCTTTGGCCTCGCAACTATAGAAATAGGGGGCTTCACCTGCAGAGAGATAAAAATGGGTCAATAAGCTTACTGCCAGTGTCGTAATTCCTCGCTTCATTTTGATTAGATCATTGATCCTGACAAAGGTAATACATTAAATAAATATTTAATATGTTTTGATATACGAACCGCCCCACAGGCCATTTCTGCCGATTATCTTTATGCCCGGATGAATCGGATTCTAAACCTGGTAGCCACTGAGGCGAGAATTGAGCTGCGTGAACGCTTTGCCCTGTCCGGTATTTTACTTTATGTCCTTTCTGCATCCTTTATTGTTTTTTCTATTTGGCGCCAACTTCCTGCGCGCGAATGGGGTCTTACCTTTTGGGTGATCTACCTTTTTTGTTCGCTTATGGCTGTATTAAAGACATTTGGAAGGGAAAGCGAAGGGAGGTATTTCTATTACTATACGCTGTACCATCCCCTCGAGTTATTTGCCGCTAAAGTTTTATATAACCTGGCGCTCCTTCTGTTCATCTTCTTTGCATTATGGTTTGTCCTTTATGTGATGGCCGGTGACCATATGGTGAGGGGTGTTTGGTTTTTGGTCACAGGAGTTAGCGCGTCAATCGGTCTTTCCATGCTTCTTACACTTATCTCATCGATTGCCATAAAAACGCAGCAGAATGCCTCCATGACAGCAATTCTTGCTTTGCCATTGATGATCCCTGTTCTGATCAACCTGCTTCGGCTGACAGCCTATGCTTTGGGAACAACACCCGATCAAAACCCCTGGAATGAAGTTACGCTGTTGGCGAGTATTGTTTCCCTGGTCACAGCTATGTCACTATGGTTGTTTCCTTATCTTTGGAGATCCTGATGCAGTACCCATCATCTACCACAAAGCCGACCTTCTTAGCTCTTTGGAAATGGGCTGCGATTGTAATCCTGGCGTATGTCTTTATTGCCGGATGGTTGGTGCCCTTAAAACCCGGCATTACAGAAGCTTCACCAAGCCAGACCATTGCCGGAGGAAAACTGATACTCGCTGTTAAAGGATACAATTCCCATTTTATGAAGGATCCTGACCAGATCCGGGTCTGGCTGCGATTAAAAGGAGATACTGTCCTCCAGGCATTACATGTGGAAGTAGTTGACAACATTCATCTCAGGGCCGCCTTTTTTATCCCTTCTGAGTTCCCGGAGCAGCAGGATGCTTATCCGTTGACGCTTATCCTTGATCATCCTGCAGACGGCAGCAGTGTGTTGCCAAATGCAGTGTTTGTTACACCTGCCACAAGCATTATCCCCGGAGAGTCAAGGATGTGGCTTAGAGATAAAATTGATAAGATCCATACCTTATCAGCATTCAGGTTTCCATTTCGAAATATCCTGTCTGAGACCATACGAAACACCTATTTCCATGTGCCTATGTGGTTTACGATGATTGTCCTTTTTGGTGTTAGTGCCTGGTATAGCCTTAGGTATTACAGGAAAGGGATGATCCTCGATGACACGATCAGTACTGCTTTTGTGAAAGTAGGATTGGTGTTTGGGTTACTGGGATTGGTGACAGGAATGCTTTGGGCCAAAAATACCTGGAATGCCTATTGGAGCTGGGATGTGAAACAAAATATGTCAGCCATCTCATTGCTTATTTATGCGGCATTGATGGTACTCCGGACATCGGTTGATGATGAAATGCAACGGGCCCGGTTGTCAGCGGGGTACAATATGTTTGCATTTGTCCTTCTGATTCCATTGCTTTTTATTATTCCGCGTATGACGGATAGTCTTCATCCCGGAAATGGGGGCAACCCGGCTATGGGAGGGGAAGACCTGGATAATACGATGCGCATGGTATTCTACCCGGCAGTCATCGGCTGGATACTTTTAGGCCTATGGATGGGACAGTTGGTTTATCGTGTGGAGGTCCTAAAACGAAACCAAAGAAGTTGAATAAATCTTGTCATATTTATGGTCGATTTCAACAGGGTATGAAAATACGGAGCATAATCACTTTTATTTTGATCCTGGCGGTTCAGCTTGCCCGGGCGGAAGAGGTATTTCCTCCTGATTATATGCGTAGTATCGGGAAAATCTACGTCGTAGCAGGGGTTACCTTAATCATATTGATTACACTCCTGGTGTATATGATCATGTTGGATCGAAAAATTTCAAGACTCGAAAAACGGCAAAAAAATGAGTAGCACAACCACAAAACACATTAGCTTTTTTGAAAGTGTAAACCGCAATTTTGACATGGCGGCAGCCCATACCGATATTCCAAAGGGACTGCTGGACCAGATCAAAATATGCAATGCGGTCTATGAGATGGCTTTCCCGGTGAAAATCGGTGATGAATACCAGGTGATCGAAGCGTACCGGGTACAACATAGTCACCACCGGTCTTTCCAGCACATTGGGATCCTAAGCTTAGAATTCCACGTGGACAAGTTGTCGCG
>JADMIO011409279.1_pt1 | contig 69302 bp, 83 predicted proteins | sample 8958161 | NCBI WGS metagenome assembly JADMIO01 (sample SAMN16585339, study PRJNA669376) | soil metagenome | isolation source: Crop rotation soil | place: USA: Cullars Rotation, Alabama | collected 2011 | reverse complement strand
CCGCGACTTCAAGTCACGTGAATTCCAAGCTTCGGATCCCACTGTGCTGGAAAGCGCGATCCCGATGGTTCAAGCTGTTTCCGTGCGGGTCCCGGCGCCGATCAGGTCCGCGGCCGGAGCGTGTCCAGCGCCCGGAAGAGACCGACCGCGAGCACGGCTCTCAGGCCCCGCTGGTCGAGGCTGAGATGCTGACCCTGGCCAACGCAGGACGGGACGTGCGGCACGATCTCGCGAAAGGCGGCCTGCGCCTCCGGGCTGCCCGGCGCGGCAAGCACGAAGCCCCGCACCAGGGCCGGCTGGCCGCGGACCATGCAAAGCGAGAAATCCTCATAGCCATTGCGCGGCCGCAGCCCGCGGGCGACGACCTGGTCGTCGGTCAGCGCAGACACTTCGGTGAGATTGGCGCCGGCGAGCCTTGCCGGCAGCAGCTGCACCGCCATCCCCTCGAGCAGCGACGGCGCGCGAGACTCGGTCGCCAGATCGGTGCTTGTCAGGCAGGTGTCGAGCCCGCCCATGCGCTGCGCGGCGCGGCGAGTCTGCTCATCGCTGAGATAAGGCATCGCCAAGATGTCCTCGGCGACCCTCGGCCTGCTGCGCGCCAGGCACATGGCATAGATGCGCGTATCGTTGGCGGTGGTGGAGGCGCTGGCGGGCGCCGACGGCTGGGCCCCGACCGTCCCGGCGCCCAGCGCCACGGCAACGAGCAGGGAAGCAAGGAGGGGTTTCCGCATGACGGCGATCCTATCCTTTCCGATTTGGACCGGCAAGCGCCACAAATGAGGCCGGAAATCTACTCGGCCGCCTCCAGCTGGCCCCCCTGCCGCTCGACGATGCGCCGCTCGATTTCGGGCCGGTAATGGCGGATCAGGCCCTGGATCGGCCAGGCGGCGGCGTCGCCGAGCGCGCAGATGGTGTGGCCCTCGACCTGCTTGGTGACGTCCCAGAGCATGTCGATCTCGTGCAGCTCGGCCTCGCCGGTCACGAGGCGCTCCATCACGCGCCACATCCAGCCCGTGCCCTCGCGGCAGGGCGTGCACTGGCCGCAGCTCTCATGCTTGTAGAAATAGGAGATCCGGCTGATCGCCTTCACGATGTCGGTGGACTTGTCCATGACGATGACGGCGGCGGTGCCGAGGCCGGAGCCGAGGTCCTTCAGACCGTCGAAATCCATCGGCGCATCCATGATCTGCGCGGCCGGCACCAAAGGCACGGAGGAGCCGCCGGGGATCACTGCCAGCAGATTGTCCCAGCCGCCGCGAATGCCGCCGGCATGCTTGTCGATCAGCTCGCGGAACGGGATCGACATCGCCTCCTCGACCACGCACGGGCAATTCACATGGCCGGAAATCTGGAAGAGCTTGGTGCCCTCGTTCTTCTCCCGCCCGAAGCTCTTGAACCAGAGCGCGCCGCGGCGGAGGATGGTCGGGACGACCGCGATGCTCTCGACATTGTTGACCGTGGTCGGGCAGCCATAGAGGCCGGCGCCGGCCGGAAAAGGCGGCTTCAGGCGCGGCTTGCCGGGCTTGCCCTCGAGGCTCTCCAGCATCGCCGTTTCCTCGCCGCAAATATAGGCGCCGGCGCCGCGGTGAACGAAGACGTCGAAATCATAGCCGGACTTGCAGGCATTCCTGCCGAGCAGGCCGGCGTCATAGGCCTCCTGCACGGCCGCTTCGAGCACCTCGGTCTCGAAGATGAACTCGCCCCGGACATAGATGTAGGCGGCGCGGGCGCGCATCGCGAAGCCGGCGATGAGCGCGCCCTCGACCAGCTTGTGCGGATCGTGACGGATGATCTCGCGGTCCTTGCAGGACCCCGGCTCGGATTCGTCGGCGTTGATCACGAGGAAATTGGGTTTCCCCTCGGTCGGCGCCTTGGGCATGAAGCTCCACTTCATGCCGGTCGGAAAGCCGGCGCCGCCGCGGCCGCGCAGCCCCGACAGCTTCACCTGCTCGATGATCTGGTCCTGGCCGAGCGCCAGCAGATCCTTGGTCTTGTCCCAATCGCCGCGCTTCTGCGCCGCCGGCAGCCGCCAGTCCTGGAAGCCGTAGAGATTGGTGAAGATCCGGTCCTTGTCAGCGAGCATCATGGCGTCCTTCGGTCACCGACGCGCGCAGGCCCAGCCAGGCCACGAACAACAGAGCGAACGGTGCAAATGAATATGTGGCGGGCCGCACCCCGGTGATCAACCAGGCGGCGGCGACCAGCAGCAGCCCGGCGGCAAAGAAGCCGAGCAGGAATTTCTGGATCGCGCCGAACTTCGCTTCCGTCATTGGCCGGAATCCCTGCGGAGCATATTGAGATAGAGAATGGCGATCGCGCCGCCGCTGACGCCGCCCGCGATCATCGTCCGCGCCATGCCGCCGACGCCCAAAGCGGGCAGGATCAGCGCGCCGAGCAACACGAAGCTCGCCGTCGCGATCACGATTGCGAGAATCAGGAAGAGTGCCACCTTGTTCATCGCCGTCCCCCCTCCATCCGGTTCTTGAGCCACAGATAGCCGCCGAACAGCACACCGACGAGGATCAGGATGGCGATGATCTTGAAGATCAGGCCGACCACCTTGATCAGCACCCAGAGCGCCAGCACGGCGAGAATGGCTCCGATAATCACGTTCATGACGCGTGCTCCTGCGGCCGCTGCGCGCCGGCGCGGCAGAATTCGCGCACCGCGCGGTCCATCTCGCCCGGCCGCATCTCGGATTCGAGCCAGGCGCCGCGGCCGTCGACGACGATGTAGCGCTCGCTATGGCCGTTCCGGGTGACCTCACCGCAGACGATGGCGATGCGCCCGTCGCGCCAAGCCATGGCGTTGGCGAAGCTGGCCGCCTGGGCATTGCCCAATTGGTGGCGGACGGTGTCTTCGGCGAGCTGCAGGTCGTTGCGCGGCGGCGCCTCGACGGCCTTGGCCGGCGCCTGGGCATTGGCCGCTGTCTGCGGCTGATTCTGGCACGCGGCCGGCAAGGCGAGAAGGACGGCCAAGGCCCTCACCACTCGCCCCGATAATCGTGATTCTCTTTGACCATCTCCTTGAGATTGGTCGGACCGCCCTCGGCGCAGCTGGTCTGGCGCTTGATCTGCGGGCCAATCTTGGGCTGCTTGCCCTTGGCCAGAGTGTCGAGGATCGCGGTCATGCTCTCGAAGGTCAGGTCTTCGTAATTGTCGTCGTTGATCTGGACCATCGGCGCGTTGGCGCAGGCGCCGAGGCATTCGACCTCGGTGAGCGTGAACAGGCCGTCGTCGGTGGTGTGGCCCTTCTTCAGCCCCTTGGCGTAGCAGGCAGCGAGCACGTCGTCGGAGCCGCGCAGCATGCAGGGCGTGGTGCCGCAGACCTGGACATGGTGGCGGCCGACCGGGACCAGGTTGAACATCGTGTAGAAGGTCGCGACCTCGTAGGCGCGGATATAGGGCATGGCGAGCTCGGCGGCGACGAACTCGATCACCGGGATCGGGAGCCAGCCCTGCGTCTTCGTCTCGTCGCCAACCTGGCGCTGGGCAATGTCGAGCAAGGGAATGACTGCGCTCTTCTGCCGCCCCGCCGGATAGCGGGCGACGATCGCCTTCGCCTTTCTGGCATTGTCCGCCGTCCAAGCAAACTTGCCCCAGCGTTCGCGAATTTCGGGGGATGCGGGCGCCCGCGCGGCCTCAGCCATTGAGTGATTCCATTGTGATAACTTCCCTGTTGCGGTCCCTAGCTCCGAGCGGCGCGGGCGGCAATGGGAAGGTCACCTGCGCGGCGGCGACGGCGGCACCGGGACCGCGTGGGGCGGATGATCATAGGCCACCCTGACGATGCTGTCGTCGACCAGGTAGAAATTGATGTCGATGTCGGGCTTCTCGCCGGGACAGTCCCATCGGCTGGAGAGCGCCATATATTCTGCGCCCGGCGGCGGCGCGCCGGACATGAGGATGCGATGTCCCGGCGGCAGTCGCGACGTCCGCTGCGGCCGCGGCCGCCCGCCGGGTTCCAGCCACAGATATTCGCTGACGATCGTCCAACCGCGGCTGCACCCCTCGGTCACCAACCGGAACCAGTCCAGGCGTTCGGGAAAGTCGTGCAGGCCGAGCCTGATGCCGGCCGGCAACGCCGCGCGCGCGCCTCCGGGATCGCCGGCCTCGAGCCGGTCCAGGAAGGCGGCCGCCTGGATCTCCGCGGGGATCGGCTCTCTTGCGACAGGCGCTTCCGCCGAGGGCCTGCCGATCGCAAGCACCCGGGACTCCGAAGGCTGGCCATGAGCCGGCGTGCCGATCAGGGCCAGCGCCGTACCGGCCATAAGCCCCCCGCGCCTCAAAGGGCATCCAGACGAGCGCGCGTGCGTTCGGACACCGGCTCCGTCCCGGTATTGGGCTCGCCCTCGCGGTCCATGATCAGCAGTTCGACCTCCCCCTCATTCGCGACCGGACGATGCTCCACGCCCTTCGGCACGACCAGGAACTCGCCTGGCCCAAGCGCGCGGGTGCCGTCCCGGAACTCGAGGTCGTGGCGGCCCTTCAGGACCAGGAAGAGCTCGTCCGTCTCGGCATGGCTGTGCCAGACGAACTCGCCTTTGAGCTTGGCGAGACGGACCTCATTGCCGTTGTAATTCCCGACGATGCGCGGGTTCCAGTGATCGGAGAAGAGCGCGAGTTTCTCGGCGAGGCTGACGGTCTCGGGCGCGGCCATCAGCGCGCCCCGCGATAGAAAGACACGGCGTCACGCTGCTTCTTGATCTGCAGGCCGACCGCGCCCAGCGCGAGCAGGATGGCGGCGACCGCCACGGGCCAGACCACGAACTTCGGCGGCTGGCGCTTCTTGCCCATCCGCCAGCCGGCATAGACGGCGATGGCGAGCAGAACCACCGGGAAGGCGGCATAGCCGAGCTGGCGACCGGATTCGTAGGCGCTCATCGATCAAGCCCGGGCGCGCGGTCAGCCAAATTCCGCTTCCCGCTTCGAACGGAAATACTCCGCAACGAGGTCGGCAATTCCCCACGCCAGCCCGAGGAACGCAGCAATCGGCAGGCTGAACGCCTCCCCCTTGGTCAACGCAAAAACCGCGGCGGCGGCTGCGCCGATGCCGAGCCATGCAACGAACCGCGGCGCGCGCCCTAACCTCTCCAGAGGCGCTCGGATAAGGCTCACGAAGATGATGATGCCAACCAATGGCAGTAAATTGGACCAGAATGACCGGCTGCTTGCCATGCTGAGAACAACGGCAACGACCGGCAGCGCAAAAATTGCAATGAGGATGGCGGTGAACCACTGGCCGGAGCGTTCAAGGTTCCTCACCGATCGCACTCTCCAAACACGATATCCATGGCGCCGAGGATAGCGGTCACGTCGGCGAGCATGTGGCCCTTGGACATGAAGTCCATCGCCTGCAGGTGGCTGAAGGCGGTCGGCCGGATCTTCACGCGGTAGGGTTTGTTGGTGCCGTCGGCGACCAGATAGACGCCGAACTCGCCCTTGGGGCTTTCGGTCGCGACATAGACCTCGCCGGCGGGGACGTGGAAGCCTTCGGTGTAGAGCTTGAAGTGGTGGATCAGCGCTTCCATCGACTGCTTCATCTCACCACGCTTGGGCGGGACGACTTTGCGGTCGAGGCTGGCGATCGGCCCTTCCGGCATTTCGTTCAGACACTGCTTCATGATGCGGATCGACTGCCGCACCTCCTCGACGCGGACCATGAAGCGGTCGTAGCAATCGCCGCGCGTGCCGACGGGCACGTCGAACTCCATCCGGTCGTAGACGTCGTAGGGCTGCGACTTGCGCAGATCCCAGGGAATGCCGGCGGCGCGGATCATCGGGCCGGAGAAGCCCCAGGCCAGCGCGTCTTCCTTGGAGACGGTCGCGATATCGACGTTGCGCTGCTTGAAGATGCGGTTGTCGGCAACGAGGCTGATCGCATCCTCGAACAGGCGCGGCACGCGATTGTCGAGCCAGTCGCCAATGTCGGTGAGGAGCTTCAGCGGTACGTCCTGATGGACGCCGCCGGGCCGGAACCAGGCCGCGTGCATGCGCGCGCCCGACGCCCGCTCGTAGAAGTTCATGCAATCCTCGCGGATCTCGAACAGCCACAGGTTCGGCGTCATCGCGCCGACGTCCATGACATGCGAACCGAGGTTCAGCATGTGGTTCGAGATACGAGTCAGCTCGGCGAAGAATACGCGCAGATATTGCGCACGGAGCGGCACTTCGAGGCCGAGCAATTTCTCGATCGCCAGCACGAAGCTGTGCTCCATGCAGAGCGGCGAGCAATAATCGAGCCGGTCGAAATAGGGCAAAGCCTGGAGGTAGGTCTTGTACTCGCAGAGCTTCTCGGTGCCGCGGTGGAGCAGGCCGATATGCGGGTCCACACGCTCGATGATCTCGCCGTCCAGCTCCAGCACCAGGCGCAGCACGCCGTGCGCCGCCGGATGCTGCGGGCCGAAATTGATCGTGTAGTTGCTGATCTCGGTATGGGCGGGGCTGGTGCCGTGGACCGCGGCCTCCGCTTCCGCATCGTGCGGGATCACGTCGAAATTGTCGGCCATCAGGAATCAGCCTTGGGCTTGCGCGGGGCGCGCGGTTTCGCCGCCGCCTTCGGGGCGGGCGATTTCGCCGCGGCAACCTTTTTCACCGGTGGCTTGCGCTTTGCCGCGGCCTTGTTGGCTTTCTCCCCTGCCCCGGTCTGACCGCTATGCTCGGTCGTCTTGGGGGTGGGCGGCGGCGCCTTCGCCTTGGGTGCCGCGTCCCTGACGATCTCGGCCGCCTTGAGCGGGGTCGGCGCGCCGGCGGCCTCGGGCTGGGCCTTCTCGTCGCCCGGGATTACATATTCGGCGCCCTCCCAGGGGGAGAGGAAGTCGAAGGTCCGGAAATCCTGGGCGAGGCTGACCGGCTCGTAGACGACCCGCTTCTCCTCCTCGGAGTAGCGCAGCTCGACATAGCCGGTGAGCGGGAAATCCTTGCGCTGCGGGAAACCGCGGAAGCCGTAATCGGTAAGGATGCGGCGGAGGTCCGGATGGCCGGCGAAGATCACGCCGTACATGTCGAAAATCTCGCGCTCCAGCCAGCCGGCGACCGGGTAGACGCCGGTCACGGTCGGCACCGGCTGTTCCTCGTCGGTCGAGACACGGACCCGCAGGCGATGATTCTTCGTGACCGAGAGCAGGTGATAGACCACCTCGAACCGCTCGGCCCGCTCCGGATAGTCGACGCCCGCAATCTCCATCAGCTGCTGATATTCGAAGGCGTCGCGCAGCGTGGTGAGAACGTCGGCGACGCTGTCGCGGGCGACGTCGATCGACAGCTCGTCCACCTCGTCCTTCGCGGAAAGGAAGGCGCTGCCGATCGCGGCCTTCACCTGCTCGGCAATGCCGTCGCGGGCGGGAACCAGAGGCGCAGGACTGCCCATCAGCGTTCGACCGTCCCCTCGCGGCGGATTTTCCGCTGCAGCTGCATGATGCCGTAGAGCAGAGCCTCGGCGGTCGGCGGGCAGCCGGGGACGTAGATGTCCACGGGCACGATCCGGTCGCAGCCGCGCACGACGCTGTAGCTGTAATGATAATAGCCGCCGCCATTGGCGCAGCTGCCCATGGAGATGACGTAGCGCGGCTCCGACATCTGGTCGTAGACTCGCCGCAGGGCCGGGGCCATCTTGTTGCAGAGCGTGCCGGCGACGATCATCACGTCCGACTGGCGCGGGCTCGCGCGCGGGGCGGCGCCGAACCGCTCCAGATCGTAGCGCGGCATGTTCACGTGGATCATTTCCACCGCGCAGCAGGCGAGGCCGAAGGTCATCCACCAGAGCGAGCCAGTCCGCGCCCACTGGAACAGATCCTCGGTGGTCGTGACCAGGAAGCCCTTGTCCGAGACTTCGGACTGAATCTGGTTGAAGATGTAGGGGTCGGGCGGCGTGTCACCGGCAGGCTGCATCGGGCGCCCGGCCGCGTCGAGGATCACTCCCATTCGAGCGCGCCTTTCTTCCATGCATAGACGAAGCCAAGCACCAGCTCGACGAGGAAGATCATCATCGCGCCCCAGGCCGCCCAGCCGAGGCTGAACACGCTGACCGCCCAGGGAAAGAGGAAGGCCGCCTCGAGGTCGAAGATGATGAAGAGGATCGCGACCAGATAGAAGCGGACGTCGAACTGCGCGCGGCTGTCCTCGAAGGCCGGAAAGCCGCATTCATATTCGGTGAGCTTGTCCGGATAGGGCCGGTCCGCGCCGGTCAGTTTCGCGACCAGCATCGGCAGCACGACGAACGCCGCGGACAGGCCGAGCGCGACAGCCAGGAACAGCAGGATCGGCAGATAGTCGGCGGCGACAGACGCCATTGGAGACTCCCAAGGTTGGCGGGGCTTTAGGACGGTTGCGCCTCCATTCCAAGGGGGTTTCCCCCCTCGGTCACCCCGACGAAAGTCGGGACCTACGAGCATGATCGCTCGAAATCCGGATCCGCCGTGTTCATGGGTCCCGGATCAAGTCCAGGATGAATAAGTATTGCAGCGATCGGGCCTAGTAAGGCGGCCTCAGCATGCGGACCGGCGTGGCATGAGTCGCCCCCTGCCCCTGCAGCACGCCGCCCGCGCCATAACGCTCCCACTGGGCGTCGGCGACATAGAGGAAATCGCGCGGGCGCACGGCCCCCAACGTGGGCTCGCCCCAGTCGGGATTGCCGCTTTCGAGGACCCGGACGTCCGCGATCCGGCCGCCATTGGCGCTCAGCGTCAGGAACAGGATGCGGCGCGGGCTGGTGCCGTTCTGGATGGCGAGCAGGCCGCCGCGCCAGGGATAGAGGCCGTCAATCCCGTCGAGCATCGTGTTGGCGTCGGATTCGAGGCGGGAGACGCTGCCGTCAGCGAGCATGACCTCGGCGAGGCCGTAGCCATAATCGGAGACATAGAGCCGGCGTCCGTCCGCGGAGGGCACCAGCCCCTGCGGGCTGCGCAGGCGGCCCGGCGGCACGAGGATGCTCAACTCGGTGTCCGCGGCACGGGCCCGGTAGATGGCGCCGCTGTTCGGGTCGCTCGCATAGACGGTGCCGTCGGCAGCGACCGCAATGTCGGCCGGAGTGCCCTCGGCCGGGGCGGCGAGGCGACGCGTCGGGCGCAAGGTGGCAAGGTCGACCGCGATCAGACCGCGAAAGGCGGTCTCCGGCGACGGCGTCTGCTCGACCACCCCTGAAGCGGCCCACAGCAGACGGCGGCGGGAGTCGATGGCAAGGCCGAAGAGGCTCCCCGTCTCGAGCCCCTCCACGGCGCGCCAGCCCTGCGCCTCGCGGACCAGCAACGCCCGGCTGACGACGGACGCGGCGAACAGCCGGCCGGTGCGCGAATCCCACGCAATGCCTTCGATCAGCTGATGCTGGGCCGGGACGTTGATCAGCAGCCGGCTGGCCTGGACGCTGGCGCGGTTGGCGGCGAAACGCTGCCGCAGCGTCGCCATTTCGGGCGCGGGCAGATAGGGCGCGAGGAGGTCGATCGTCTGCTGGCTCGGCGCATAACCCAGAGCCGCGAGCCGGGTGAGGCCGGTGCGCACCGTCTCGCCGTCGCGGGCGTCATTGGCGGCAGCGAGCTGGCGGCGGAGCACCGAGGCGCTGTCGGGGAAATCGTTGATGAGCTGCGCCGGGTCGGCGACCGGCGTCGGCCAGGGAGCCTCGCGGCTGGCGCTGCCCGACGAACTGCCGGCCATCGGCGCTGCACAGGCCGCGAGGAGCAACGTCAAAGCGCCGATTGCCCCCCGCACCGGCGTCACCCGCGCAGGGCCCCGGCAACGAGCTTGTGGAGTCTCGAATGGAGCTGGTCGTTGGCGGCGAGCACCTGGCCCTTGGCGAGGCCGGCATCGCTGCCCCGGAAGTCGCTGACGAAGCCACCGGCCTCGCGCACCAGCAGGATGCCGGCGGCGACGTCCCAGAATTGAAGATCCTCTTCCCAGAAGCCGTCGAAACGGCCGGCGGCAACCCAGGCGAGATCGAGCGCGGCCGAACCGAAGCGGCGAATCCCGGCCACTTCCGGCGAGACCGCGTTCAGGATCCTGTCGAAGCGGCCGAGATCGCCATGCCCCTTGAAGGGAACGCCCGTGGCGATCAGGGATTCGTCGAGCGTGCGCCGCGCCGAGACCCGCAGACGCCGCTCGTTGAGCCAGGTGCCCCGGCCTTTTTCGGCCCAGAAGCTCTCGTCGGTGATCGGATTGTAGACCAGACCCTGGGTGACCTCGCCCCAGCCCTGCCCGCCCGGCTTCGGCTCCTGCACCGCGATCGAGATGGCGAAATGCGGAATGCCGTGCAGGAAGTTGGAGGTGCCGTCGACCGGATCGATGATCCAGCGCGGCTTCACGGGATTGCCCTCGACCGGCCCGCCTTCCTCGCGCAGCAGGCCCCAGTCCGGACGGGCGTGGCGCAGTTCCTCGACCACGGTCTGCTCGGCCTGCTCGTCGGCCATGGAGACGAAGTCCGCCGGCCCCTTGCGGCTCACCTGCAGCTGTTCCACCTCGCCGAAGTCGCGGCGCAGGCGCGGCGCCGCTTTGCGCGCGGCGCGCTGCATGACGGTGATCAGGCCGGAATGGGAAACCAAGACATGCTCCTCAAAACCCGCCGCGAAGCGATGGGAGGGTGAGGGATTTTGCTCAGGAAAGAAAGGCCCTCACCCCAACCCTCTCTCCAAACGGAGGGGGATCAGTCCGCGCGGCGGACGTAGGTCTGCTCGTAAACGTCGACGACGATCTTCGTTCCGGCGCTGATGTGCGGCGGGACCATGACGCGCACGCCATTGTCGAGCACGGCCGGCTTGTAGCTGGACGAGGCTGTCTGACCCTTCACCACCGCGTCGGCCTCGACGATCGTCGCCTCGATCGTGTCGGGCAGCTGCACCGAGATCGGGCGCTCGTCATAGAGCTCCATCACCACATCCATGCCGTCCTGCAGGAAGGCGGCGGCGTCGCCGAGCAGGTCGGTCGGCAGGGTGATCTGCTCGTAATTGTCCTTGTCCATGAAGGTCAGGGCGTCGCCGTCCCTGAACAGAAACTGGAAGTCCTTCGTGTCGAGGCGCACGCGCTCCACCGTCTCGGCCGAGCGGAAGCGGACATTGTTCTTGCGGCCGTCGATGAGGTTCTTCATCTCGACCTGCATATAGGCGCCGCCCTTGCCGGGCTGGGTGTGCTGGATCTTCACCGCGCGCCAGATGCCGCCTTCATATTCGATGATGTTGCCGGGACGAATGTCCACGCCGCTGATCTTCATGTGATGCTCGCTTATTTGCTGGGTGCGGCGCTGGAACCGCTGGAAAACGACGCGGCTCTTAGCGGCGGCGGGCGTTTCCGGCAAGCAGCGGGTAGGGATTGACGGGCTGGCCCTGATACCAGCGCTGGCCGGCGGCCATGCGGTAGACCCCGAAATGCAGATGCGGCCAGCGGGCATCGGCATTGCCGGTGCTGCCGACGCGGCCGATCGGGTCGCCCTGCCGCAGGTGCTGGCCGGCCTCGAGCCCTGGCGCGTAGGAATCGAGATGGGCGTAATAATAGACCCAGGCGCCATCGGACGACCGGACATAGGCGGTGGTCCCGCCGAGGCTGCTATGGTGCAGGCGCTCGACGACGCCGTCCGTGGCGGACACGACGAGGCTGCCGCGGGGCGCCATGATGTCGAGCGCGCCATGCGAGCGGCCGCCGCTCCGGGCCGCGTTGAAAGTGTCGACGAGCTGGCTGGAGACAATGCCCTCGACGGGCAGCAGCAGGCCGTCATGATCGATCGGAAAGGCGCGCCGTGCTGAGCTCAGCGCCGCGTCGATCTCCTCGGTGGTCGGGGCTTCGTCGAACTTGTCCGCGACCGGCGCCACGTCGGTCGGCTTTCCCCCGTCCGGCAGAGCGGACAGGCTGAGCCACAGCATCGATGTCAGAATAGCCCCCATGACGGGACTGATAAACATGACAGACGTTAACGCCAGCCTACCTGCGGCCGAAACGAGTCAGCAAAAGCCGCGTCGTTCCGGAGGCGCGACGAGCTGTTTGGTGCGAGGCTAGCGACGGTCGTTGGCGGCCGCGAGGAGCGGATAGGGATTGACCGGCGTCCCCTCCCACCAGCGCTCACCAGGCGCCATCGAATTGACGGCGAAGTGGAGATGCGGCCCGTCCGGGCTCGCGTCGCCGGTGCTGCCGACGAAGCCGATCGTTGTGCCGGGCCGCACCTGCTGACCCTCGGCGAGGCCCGGCGCGTAGCGGTCGAGATGCGCGTAATAATAGATCCAGCGCCGGTCGGGCGAGCGGACATAGGCGGTGATCCCGCCCCCGCCATTGCTGAAATAGAGCTTCTCGACCGTGCCCTCCGCCGCGGCAAGGACCGGCGTGCCGCGGGGCGCCATGATGTCGATCGCATCGTGGCTGCGGCCGCTGCCGCGCGCCGCGGTAAAGGTGTCGGTCAGCTGGCTGCGCGCAACCCCGGCCACCGGGACGAGCAGCGCGCCTCCTAAGACATCGGCCTGCACGGGCGCCGCCGGAGTGGCGACGCTTGTGGCGGGCGCCAGCGCCGTGGCCTGTTCGGGCGCCGTCTCGGCGGGCGGCGAGCGGGTCGGGATGGCCAGCACCAGCCAGACGATGCCGGCAAGAATGACGACCAGCAGCGCCCGGTTCACGACATGGCTGGTCCGCGAACTCATGCCTGGAAGACCGCAACCACCCCGCTGCGCACCATCTGGGCCAGCCGGGCCGCGTCCCAATTGGTCAGGCGGATACAACCGTGGCTCTGCGTCCGGCCGATCGTCTGCGGCTCCGGCGTGCCGTGAATGCCGTAATGCTCCTTCGACAGGTCGATCCACACCACGCCGACCGGACCGTTCGGGCCGGGCGGAAGCGTCTGCCGCCGCTCGCCGGGGCTCGCATCCCAAAACAGGGCCGGATTGTAGTGGAAGGGCGGATTGTGCGCGGTCGCGCGGATCTCCCACCGGCCGAGCGGCAGCGGGTCGTGCGTGCTGCCCATGGTCGCCGGGAACTGGGCGATCAGATGATCTTGCGCATCATAGGCCATCAGCACCTTGTCCGACTTGTCGACGACGACCCGTGCCGCGCGCGGCTGCTCGCCGGCGACGCCCAGAGAGGTCAGGGTCGCCCGCCAGCCGCGGTCGTCCGGCGCATTGTCCACCACTCCGCCGCGAATGTTGGGCACCACGATCTGGACGCCCGCAGCCGGCGCGACGCCCGGATTGAGCGCGCGGAGTGTGTCGGGGGTGGTGTGGTAGCGCTCTGCCAGCTTCTCGCTCAGATCCGAATAGCCCAAAGCGGCGAGCCGGGCCTGGTCCTCGGGCTCATGCGGGATCGGGCCGTTGAACGGGCCGGCGGCGAAGTCCGCGTCGATGGTGACCGTCTGGGTCGACGGAATGCGATCCCATTGCGCGAGCGCGGCCCGGGTCGGCGCGTCAACCTCGCCGGTGGCGGTCAGATTGCGGGCGCGCTGGAAGCCGCGCAGGGCGGCGGTCAGGGTCATGCCCTCGCGCCCATCGATCACCCCGGGCGAGAAGCCCTGCCGGTCGAGCACCACCTGCAGCTGCATGGCGGGGCGGGTCTCGGGCTGGTTTGCCGGGCGCAGCGGCTCATCCTCGTTGGCGAGGGCGGCGGCAGGCTGGGGGTTGGCCGCGGCCACAGGTTGCGGGGTTGTGGCGGCGACGGGCTGGCCCGGTGCGGACGGCTGGCTTGCCCCGAAATTGATCATCCCAACCGCCCATGCCCCACCTACCGCAAGGCCGACCACCAGCACCAACACCAGAAACCATCGCATCCGTTCACTCCGCATAGCGTTCGCGCGGGATAACGGGCGGCGCTGGGTTTATTTCCCGGAGCGCGCGCGCCGCCGCACCGTCACCTACGGCTCGGGGGGTGATGCGATTGCCGCACCGGTCGCGCAGAGGTAGAATGCCGGGATGATCCGCCTGCCCCAATTGCTGGCTTTCCTGGTGTTGCTCGCCGCGCCCGGCGCCGCGCCGGCCGGGCCGGGCAATGACGTGATCGCCGCCGACATGGAACGGGCCTTCATCGCCCGTTACCCCGGCGTCCCCCTGCAGCGTTACGCGCGTTTCTTCGCCCATCTGCCGGGAGAAAGGGTCAGGGGAATTTGGGTCTTCTCCAACGAGGGTTACGCGCCGATGGCCGGCACGGCGGGCGTCAGGCAATGGGTGACGGTCGACGCGCTTCCGCAGATTTACGACGGCGCCTGCGCAGTGCTCAACATCGAATATGACCGGCGCAGCGGCGCGATCCAGGAATTCGACTGTAACGGGCTGGGCGGAGAATAATCCTTAGCGAAGGAGCGTCTGGAATCGCGCGACGGCGGCCGCCGGACTGGCAGGATCGTTCCAGATTGCCCCGGATACTGCCAAGAAGTCCGCTCCCGCCTCGACCAGCGCGCGCCCATTCTCCGGCGTGATCCCGCCGATCGCGACGCAGGGGATTTCGAACAGGGTCGTCCACCAGGAGAGGATGCTCGGGTCCGGTCGATGATGCGTTTCCTTGGTGCTTGTCGGGAAGAAGGCGCCGAAGGCGACATAGTCCGCGCCCGCTTCACCGGCTTCCATGGCGAGATGGCGGCTGTCGTGACAGGTGATGCCGATCTGCGCGGCCGGCCCCAGCATCCGGCGCGCCTCCTCGGGATCGCCGTCGCCCTGGCCGAGGTGGACGCCGTCGGCGCCGAGCCTTTTCGCGAGGCCCATATCATCGTTGACGATGAAGGCGACGTCGCGCGCCGCGCAGATTGCCTGCAGCGGCGCCGCGAGCCGCGCCGCCTCGTGCTGGTCGACGCCCTTCACCCTGAACTGGAAGGCCGCGATCGGCCCGGCGTCGAGCGCCGCTTTCAGCGCGTCGGGAAAGCCGCCGGCCACGTCGAGCGGCGAGATCAGGTAAAGCTGGCAGGCAGGGCGGCGCGGGTCGCGCTCGAACTGCTCGGCGAAGTCGGGAGACAGCGCGGTGAATTCGTCGTCGGTCATGCGCGCGCCTCCGTCAGCCGCGCGACGGCGGCGGCGAAACCGGCGGGATCGTCGAGCCGGTGGGCGATCGCGCGAAGGCCGCGTTTGCCAGTGGGAAGCGGTGGATCGAGATCGAGCATCACGTTCGGATAGTTGATCAGGCCGAGATTGAGAACGCCCCGCTGCTTCAACTCCTCACGGGGCCAGGAGGTGCGGAGGCGCGCAATGTGACCGGCAGGCACAAGCAGCGTTTTCAGCGAGCCGATCCGCATCGTCACGCTGTCCCCGCCGACCAGCACCGGCCGGCGCTTCAGCGAGCGGGCAAAGAGGATCGTCCAGATCAAAGCGGCGAGGCTGATGGCGGAGATGATCAAGGCGGCCGTGCCGTTCCAGAGCGCAGAGACGATCAGGTGGGTGACGAGCAACTCCGCCGCCATGATGAAGACGAACACCCACAGGAGCGGCGCAAGCGCCCGGTGATAGGTGAAGGCCAGCGGCGCTTCGGCCTCCGCCACGCTCAGGTCGCGAGCGCCGATTCGATCGCGGCGACCAGCGCCGGATCGTCCGGTGCGGTGTCGGGCGAAAAGCGGGCGACCACCTCGCCGTCGCGGCCGACCAGGAATTTCTCGAAATTCCAGAGCAGTTCGGGCGCCGGGTTGGGGGTCATGCCATAGCCCTTCAGCCGGTCGCGGAAGGCGCCGTCATTCTGCGCCTCCGGTGCGGCCTCGGTCAGCGCCGCGTAAAGCGGGTGCTTGTCCGGGCCGGTCGCGACCAGTTTCTCGAACATCGGGAAGTCGACGCCGAAATTGGTCGTGCAAAAGGTCTCGATCTCGTCATTCGCGCCCGGCTCCTGCCCGGCAAAGTCGTTGGCCGGGAAACCGAGGACGACAAGCCCCTCGTCGCCATAACGGCGGTAGAGGCCCTCGAGCCCCTCATATTGCGGGGTGAGCCCGCATTTGGAGGCAACGTTGACGACGAGCAGGACCTTGCCGGCATAATCGCCGAGCGAGGCGTCGGCGCCGCGGATCGTCTTCAGCTTTATGTCGGCGAGCTCGGTCATGCGAATCTCCATCTCAGCTTCCGTTCCGTACGCCGGTCAGCGCACGAGCGCCACGACCAGGCCGTCCCATTTCTTGACGCCCACGGTCTGGATCGCGGTCGCGTCGAGGCGCGGCTCGGCAGCCAGATAGTCGAACAGACGGCGGGTGCCCTGCACCATCGCATCGCCGGACGCGCCGTCAAGCACGCGGCCTTCGCGCACGACATTGTCGACGATGATCAGGGCGCCCGGCCGCGCCAGGTCGATCGCTGCGCGAACATAGTCGGCGTTGCTCTGCTTGTCGGCGTCGATGAACACGAGATCGAACGGCGCCTCGCGCGCCGCCTGCAGGGCCGCGAGGGTCTCAATGGCCGGCCCGACGCGGATGTCGACCCGGGCACCGACCCCGGCCCGGTCGAGATTGGCGCGCGCCACGTCGGCATGGTGCGGATCGATCTCCAGCGTCACCACGATGCCGTCTTCGGGCACGGCGCGGGCGAGGCAGATCGTCGAATAACCGCCCAGCGTGCCGATCTCGAGGATGCGGCGCGCGCCGGCAGCGCGGGCGAGGAGATGGAGCAATTTGCCCTGGACCGGCGACACATCGATCGCCGGCAGGCCGCCGTCCGCATTGGCCCTCAGCGCCGCGTCGAGCGCCGGGTCGTCGCCGAGCAGCTTGCCGGCGACATAGGCATCGACTGCGCTCCAGGCCTCGCTCATGCCTTGTCCGTCGAGGCCCGATAGATCTCGTCGATCGCCGTGCCGAGCGCCGCGTCGAACTCGGCGTCGGTCATCTGGTGGCGCAGATCCTCGAGCAGAGCCCGGCTGAAGCTTGCGATCATGCCGCGATTCTTCGCCAGCTCGGCGCAGGCCTCGGGCCGGCTGTACCCGCCCGACAGAGCGACGACGCGCAGCACGCGGGGATGATCGACCAGGGGCGCGAACAGGTTGGGCGTCGCCGGCAGGCTGAGCTTCAGCATTACCTTGTCGTCGCCCGGCATGTCGTCCAGCGCGGTCTGCAGCTCCTCCAGCAGGATCTGGTCCGCGGCGCCGCGCTCCGGGCTCTTGATGTTGACCTCGGGCTCGATGATCGGAACCAGTCCGGCCTCCAGCACCATCCCCGCCACCTTGAACTGCTGGATCACGACCGACGCGATGCCGTCGCGATTGGCGAGGTTGATCACCGAGCGCTCCTTGGTGCCGAACACGCCAAGCGCCTTCGACCGGCTCAGCAGGTCCTCCAGGTCCGGCATCGGCTTCATCAGCTGGACGCCGTCCTGTTCGTCCTCCAGCCCCTTGTCGATCTTGATGAAGGGCACGACGCCGCGCTCCTTCAGCACGGCCGGGACCGGCTTGCCGTCAATCTCGCCGTCCATGGTCCGTTCGAACAGGATCGCGCCCAACACCTTGTCGCCGCTGAAGCTTGGTGCAGTGATGATCCGGCTGCGCATCTCGTGAATCAGGCCGAACATCTCCTCGTCGCCCGAATAGGCGCTTTCTTCGACGCCATAGCCCTTCAGCGCTTTCGGCGTGGAACCGCCGCTCTGGTCCAGGGCGGCGATGAAGCCGTTCCCATGTTCGACCCTCGCCAGCATCTCGGCATCCTGCATCATGGTCCTCGCTTGATTGATTCGGGGTGTTGCGCGCCGCCCTATCGCAGGCTTGGCCAAGTCTCAAACCTGTGCGGCGGCACGGCGCGGGCCGCTTGAGCCAGGTATCGGAGCGCATTATCGTCTTCCGCAACCGAGGGGGGCTCATGAAAGACGCGATTCTCAATCGCCGGACCCTGCTGACGCTGGCGGCCGCCGGCGTCGCCTCTCGTGCAGCGCCGGCGATGGCGACACCGCCGCGGGTCGGCACGGCGGCGCCGGACTTCGAGCTGACCCTGATCGACAACAGCAAGGTCCGGCTCAGCGAGATGCGGGGCATGGTCGTGCTCCTGAACTTCTGGGCGACCTGGTGCGGGCCCTGCCGCGTCGAGCTGCCGCTGCTCGACCGCTACTACCGCCTGCGGCGGGACAATGGCCTGCGCGTGTTCGCGGTCACGACCGAGGGGTCGTTGCCCATCTTCCAGCTGCGCACCCTGTTCGCGGCGATGGCCATTCCCTCGGCCCGCCGCATTCGCGGGCCCTATGACTCGCTGGGGGCGATGCCGACCAATTTCGTGATCGATCGCGCCGGGATGGTCCGCTACGCCGGGACCGGGGCCTTCAATCTCGCTCGGCTGAACGCCTTGCTGATCCCGCTGCTCAACGAGCCGGCGCCGGCCGCCTAACGCGCCAGCGCCTTCACACCCGGCAATTCCTTGCCTTCCATCCATTCGAGGAAGGCGCCGCCCGCGGTCGAGACGAAGCTGAAGTCATCCGCGACGCCGGCCTGGTTGAGCGCGGCGACCGTGTCGCCACCGCCGGCGACCGAAACCAGACCACCATCCTGGGTTAGCGCCGCGGCGGTGCGCGCGAGCGCGACGGTCGCTGCGTCGAAGGGCGGCGTCTCGAAGGCGCCGAGCGGGCCGTTCCAGACCAGCGTCCGGCAGGTCTTCAGCACATCGGCCAAAGCCTCGACCGCGGCCGGCCCGATGTCGAGAATCATCTCGTCGGCGGCAACCTCGTGGACGTTGCAGGTGCGCAAGGAAGGCGGATTGGCCGCGAATTCCTTCGCGACGACCACGTCATAGGGCAGATGCACGGTGCAATTGGCCCGGTCCGCGGCGTCGAGGATTTCCCCGGCCGTGCCGGTCAGATCGTGCTCGCACAGGCTCTTGCCGACGTTCACGCCGCGCGCGGCGAGGAAGGTGTTGGCCATGCCGCCGCCGATGATCAGATGATCGACCTTCGCCACGAGGTGACGGAGCACCTCCAGCTTGGTCGAGACCTTGGCGCCGCCGACGACGGCCGCCACCGGGCGCTCGGGATTGCCGAGGGCCTTTTCCAAGGCGGTGAGCTCCGCTTCCATCTGCCGGCCGGCAAAGGCGGGCAGGACATGGGCCAGCCCTTCGGTCGAGGCGTGGGCGCGGTGCGCGGCAGAGAAGGCGTCGTTGACATAGAGATCGCCGAGCGCCGCGAAACGCTGCACGACGGCGGGATCGTTCTTCTCCTCGCCGCCGAAGAAGCGGGTATTCTCCAGCACCGCGACGTCGCCCGGCTGCAGGGTCGCGACCGCCGCAGCGTCGCCCTCCCAGTCGATATAGCGCACCGGGCGGCCGAGCACGTCCTGGAAGGGCCGCGTCACCAAAGCGGTCGAGAGATCCGGCGTCGGCACCTTCGGCCGGCCGAGATGGGCGAGGATCAGCACGATCGCGCCCTTGTCGGCGAGCTCGGCGACGGTCGGCACCGCCGCCCTGAGCCTGGTGTCGTCCGTCACCTTGGCCTCGGCCATCGGTGCGTTCAGATCCTCGCGGACGAGCACGCGCTTGCCCTGCACGTCACCGATATCATCGAGGGTCTTGAACGGCGTCATGACGTCAGATGAGCTTCGCCATGGCGGAGGCGGTGTCGACCATGCGGTTAGAGAAGCCCCATTCATTGTCGTACCAGGAGACGACGCGGACCAATTTGCCCTCCAGCACCGCCGTCTCGAGGCTGTCGACGGTCGAACTGGCCGGGCAGTGATTATAGTCGATCGAGACCAGGGGCTCGTCGCTATAGTCGAGGAGGCCGGCGAGCGGGCCGCTGTCGGCCGCCGCCTTCAGCACCGCATTCACCTCTTCGACACTGGTGTCGCGGGCCGGCGTGAAGGTGAGATCGACGAGGCTGACATTCGGCGTCGGGACGCGGATCGCCGAACCGTCCAGCTTGCCCTTCAGCTCGGGGAGCACCTCGGCCACCGCGCGGGCCGCGCCGGTGGTGGTCGGGATCATCGACATGCCGGCGGCACGGGCGCGGCGCTTGTCGCTGTGGATCTGGTCGAGGATCTTCTGGTCGTTGGTGTAGGCGTGAACGGTGGTCATCAGGCCGCGGGCGATGCCGATCGCATCGTTCAGCACCTTGGCGACCGGCGCCAGGCAGTTGGTGGTGCAGGAGGCGTTGGAGACGATGCTGTGATCCGCCGTCAGCTTGTCGTGATTGACGCCGTAGACGACGGTGAGGTCGACGCCCTTGGCCGGTGCGGAGATCAGGACTTTCTTCGCCCCTGCAGTCAGATGCGCGGCGGCCTTGTCACGCTCCGCGAAGAAGCCGGTGCATTCGAGCACGAGATCGATCTTGTTCGCCGCATGCGGCAGCTTCGCCGGATCCTTCTCGGCGGTGACGTGGATGCGCTTGCCGTCGATAATCAGATCGTTGCCGTCGGCGCGGACCTCGCCGGGATAGGGCCCGTGCACGCTGTCGCGCTTGAAGAGCAGAGCATTGGATTCGGCGTCGCCAAGATCGTTGACCGAGACCAGCTCGAGGCCGCTATCGGCCTTCTGCAGCAGCGCGCGGGCCACCAGGCGGCCGATGCGGCCAAAGCCGTTAATTGCAACTCTGGTTGCCATGTCATTGATCTCCTTGAGTTTCGAGAGCCGCGACGATCCGCGGCGCGATCGCCTCGGCAGTGAAGCCGAAGCGTTTGAAGAGGTCCGGCGCCGGCGCGGAGGCGCCGAAGCGGTCGAGGCCGATGGCGAGGCCGTCACGGCCGATATAGCGCTCCCAGCCGAAGGTCGCGCCCGCCTCGATCGAGACGAGCAGTGCGTCGGCGGGCAGCAGGTCGGCGCGGTAGGCGGCGTCCTGGGCGTCGAACAGGCTCCAGCAGGGCATGGAGACGACGTCGGCGCCGATCCCCTGCGCTTCGAGCGCGTCCGCCGTCGCCAGCGCCAGTTCGACCTCCGAACCGGTGGCGAGCAGCACGGCCTTGCGCGGTGCCGTGGCAGCGCGGAGGCGATAGGCGCCCTTTGCACAGAGATTGTCGCCCGCCTCGGTGCGGACCTGCGGCAGATTCTGCCGGGTCAGGGCCAGCAGGCTTGGCCCGTCCGCTTTGGCGAGCGCCAGTTCCCAGCACTCCGCCGTCTCCACCACGTCCGCCGGGCGGTAGACGTCGAGATTCGGCATCGCGCGCAGGCTCATCAGATGCTCGACTGGCTGGTGGGTCGGGCCGTCCTCGCCGAGGCCGATCGAATCATGGGTCATCACATAGATGACGCGCGCTTCCTGCAGCGCGGAGAGGCGGATGGCGGGCCGGCAATAATCGGCGAAGACGAGGAAGGTGCCGCCATAGGGTATGACGCCGCCATGCAGCGCCATGCCGTTCATCGCTGCGGCCATGCCGAACTCGCGGATGCCGTAATAGATGTAACGGCCGGAATAATCCTCTTTCGTCAGAGGGTTCTGACCCTTTGTTTTGGTATTGTTCGAGCCGGTGAGGTCGGCCGAGCCGCCGATCGTCTCGGGCAGCAGATCGTTGATCGCGCCGAGCGCCATTTCCGACGCCTTGCGGGTCGCGACCTTTTGCGGGCTGGCGATCAGGCCGTCGGTATAGGCGCCGAGCGAGAAACCGGCCGGCAGCTGGCCGGCCATCCGGCGCATATACTCGCCGGCCTGGCTGCTGGCCTGCAGGCGCGCCGTCCATTCGCCATGGGCGCCTTGCCCGCGCTGGCCCAGCTCTCGCCACGCCGCGCCGATCTCTTCCGGAATCTCGAACGGCGGAGAATCCCAGCCAAGCGCTACGCGGGCCGCGGCCACCTCCTCAGCGCCGAGCGCAGCGCCGTGGGTCGCGGCGGTGCCCTGCTTGTTGGGCGCGCCGAAGCCGATGATCGTGCGGCAGGCGATCAGGCTGGGCCGGGGATCGGCCATGGCCTCGTCCAAAGCGGCGCGGATGCTGTCCGCATCGAGCCCGTCGCAGCGGACCACGTGCCAGCCATAGGCCCGGTAGCGCGCCTCGACATCCTCGGACGTCGACAGATCGGTGGCGCCATCGATGGTGATCCGGTTGTCGTCCCAGAGCACGTTGAGCCGGCCAAGGCCGAGATGGCCGGCCAGCCCGGCCGCCTCGTGATTGACGCCCTCCATCAGGCAGCCGTCGCCGGCGATCGCCCAGGTGCGGTGATCGACCAGATCGTCGCCATAGACGGCGTTCAAATGCCGCTCGGCGATCGCCATGCCGACCGCCATCGCCACGCCCTGCCCCAGCGGGCCGGTGGTGGCCTCGACGCCCTCCAGCAGGAAATTCTCGGGATGGCCGGCGCAAGGGGAACCGAGTTGGCGGAAGTTGCGGATATCCTCGATCGTCGGCCGCTCGTAGCCGGTGAGGTGCAGCAGCGCGTAGAGCAGCATCGAGCCATGCCCGGCCGACAGCACGAAGCGGTCGCGGTCCGGCCATTTCGGCGCCCCGGGATCGTGCTTCAGATATTCGGTCCAGAGGATCGTGGCGGCGTCGGCCATGCCCATGGGCATGCCGGGATGGCCGCTATTGGCGGCCTCAACGGCATCCATCGCGAGAGCGCGGATGGCGTTGGCGAGCGTTCGGATCGGGACGGCCATGGGCTCCTGGGGTCTATCCGGAAAGTGGCGCCGCAAGGGCGTTGCGGTCCCTTTATCGGCCACTGCGCGCCCGTCAACCGTGGCGGCTTGCCAAGGCCCCGGCGCGTGCTATGCCTTTGCTTATGGGGGATACACGGGCCCTGGACGCAATTGCCCGGATCGAGCGCGCACTGGCGCGAATCGAAGCCTCGGCCCGCAAGCCCGGCGGACAAGGCGCCGAAACGGCGGAATTGGCCCATTTGCGGAATGCCCATCACGCTTTGCGCGCCAGCGTCGAGGGCGCGATCTACCAGATCGACCGGCTGATCGAGAGCGAGGAAGGCTGATGGCGTCGATCGACATCGAGGTGGCAGGACGGCGCTACAATGTCGCCTGCCGCGACGGCGAGGAGGCCCATCTCCATTCGGTCGCCGCGATGGTCGATCAGCGCGCCCGCGATGCCGGCGAGGCGCTCGGCAGTCTGACCGAGACCAGACAATTGCTGTTTGCCGCTTTGCTGATGGCCGACGACATCAAAGAGATGCGCACCGGCGCCGGCATCAAGGAGCCGCCACCCCCGCCGCCCGACCCTGCGGTCGCCCAGGCGCTGGAACGGCTGGCCGCGCGCATGGAAGCGCTGGCCGAAAGCCTTGAGAATAAAGGCGCCAGCCACTAGATTGGCTCTGACGGGTACTGCCCGGTACGAGCTTTAGCGAAAATCCCTGAGGCGATAAGACATCCTCGGGGGCTGTCCCTGCCCGGACCCTGGTCCGACGTACATGGTCCCCACCTGACGTTCTGGCGTCAGAGGATATTCCGGCAAACGGCCATGGCGGTCCCGTCACCCATGCTTCCATCCAGCAAGAGCGAATTGCGCGCCGAGGGCCTGAGGCGGCGGCGCGATTTTGCGCGCAGCCTGGACCCGGCGACGCGGACAGCCATGGAGGCCGAGCTTGCGCGGCTGGTCCTGCCGCACCTGATCGGCGCACGTGTCGTCGCCTCCTATCATCCCCTGAAAGACGAGATTAGTCCGGCGCCGATTGTTGCGGGCCTCGGCGCCGGCCAGCGTTATGGCCTGCCCTGGTTCGAGCATCGCGACGCCGTCTTCCTCTGGCGCGAGGGACCGGCCAGCGCGCCCAGCCCTTGGGGAGTCGCCCAGCCGCCGGCCGAGGCCGAAGCGCTGGCGCCCGACGTGGCGCTGGTGCCGATCGTGCTCGCCGACCGGCACGGCACCCGCATCGGCCATGGCAAGGGCCATTACGACCGCGCCCTCGCCCATCTCCGCAGCAGCAACCACCTGGTCATGACGATCGGCCTGTGCTGGCCGGACCAGCTCGTCGACGGCCCGCTGCCGGTCGAGCCATGGGATATGAGGCTGGACGCGGTCGCCACGCCGGGCGAATGGGTGACATGCGCGTAGAACCGACCTGGCGCCACGGCGCGGGCATGGCCCTGATCCTGGTCTGGATCACCCTCTGGTGCGTCGGCGCGGTCAGCATCGGCGGGCTGCTCGCGGGACAGCCCTGGTGGGTGCAAACGCCGTTCTACCTGGTCGCCGGGATCGTCTGGATCTTCCCGCTGCGGCCCTTGCTGCGCTGGATGGAGACCGGCCGCTGGCGGGTGATGGACGAGCCGGAATGAGCAAGGCCGGGCAGACCGAGATCCGGATGCGGCTGGTGATCGAAGGGCCAGTGCCTGGCGTCGTGCACAGCCTGCAGGACAAAAAGGGCCAGCCGGTCGACCCGAAGACGTCGCAGGCAGGTGAATCGCTCATGTTCGATTTCCCGATTCGCCTTGCGCCAGGTCCGAAATTCTATGGCGACCAGGTACGCAGCGAGGGGCCGGAGCGCCGCTTCGTCTATATCGCGATCGGGCGGCAGGCGGGCGGCCACGACCCCGTCTGGAGCCGGCGGATGAAGATCGACATTCACGATATCCCGCAGCCCTTGCTCGACGGCGCCGCTGCTGGACGGCGGCTGGCCGGCACGGTGCAGGGCACGGGCAAGGACGGTACCCCGGCCTGCGCCACAGTGCGCGTGGAGCACTGGATTCTGGACTGAAGAAAATGGCGCGAGTGACGGGGCTCGAACCCGCGACCTCCGGCGTGACAGGCCGGCGCTCTAACCAACTGAGCTACACCCGCGTACGGTGTGAAGGCGGCGACCTAGTGAAGGTCCCTTAGCCTGTCAAGCGAGGCTCCCGGGTAATTCCGCCCGGAAGATCAGGTGGGCGGCGATTGGCCGCGCGGCTCGTCCGGTTCCTGAATCAGCGTGCCTTCCTCGAACAGGAAGCCGGTGATGTCGGGCTTGCCGGCGGCGGCGAAGACGGTCCGCAAAATGATGAGCAACGGCACGGCGAGCAGCGCCCCGGTCGTGCCCCACACCCAGGTCCAGAAGCTCAAGGCGAGCAGGATCATCAGCGGATTGATGGTGAGCTTTCTGCCGACAATCGTCGGCGTCACAATGTTCGCCTCGATCAGGTGACAGACGACGAACAGGAGCGCGGGCACCATCGCCTGCCAGAAGCTGGGAAAGACCGGCTCCATCAGGCCGGCCAGAGCGAGCAGGAAAGCCGCCGCGATCGGGCCCAGATAGGGAATGTAGTTCATCACCGCGACGATGCCGCCCCACATCAGCGGATTGGGCATGCCGAGCAGCCACAAGGCGAAGCCGACCAGCAGGCCAAGGCAGATGTTCACGAAGGTGATCGTGCCGAGATAGGTGGAGGTGGCGTCGACGACCTGCTGGATCACCCGCGCGGTCGTCATCGCACCGTCGAAACTCGTCCGGTTGGTGATCGTGCGCCGCCGCATCTTCGTCCAGCCGGCGAGGAAGAAGAAGATCACCAGGGTCGCAAAGAACATCTGGATGATCGCAAACGGCGCCGAGGTGGCGAGGACCTGCAGCAGCGAGTTGGGCGTCTCCACGGTAACCGTCTGGCTGGCCAGGCCCGGGCCGCGGGAAAACCCCTGGGCGGTCGTCTGGATGAACCGGTCCAGGTCGGAAAAGGCTTCCAGGACCGGTCTGAGCGTCGCCCTGACCCGGTCGATCTTCTCCGGCAGCGTCCGCAGCCAGTTGCTGGCGGGGAAGACGATCGCGGCAATCGCGGCATTGGCGATGATCAGGAAGAGCAGCAGGCAGAGGAAGGCGGCGAGGCTGGACGGCACGCGGCGCCGCTCCAGCCATTCCAGCGGCGGCACCAAAGCGACGGCGATGACGAGCGCCGCGGTCACCGGGAGGAAGAATTCGGCCCCTGCCCTGAGCGCAAAGGGCAAGGCCACCACCACGCCTGCCCCCATGATCAGCGCGATGGAGGCGAGGAGGCGGTCGCGCCGCCAGATATTGTTTCCGGCATCTTCGGGCGCCGGCACCTCGGAGGCGCGCGGCAGGACCGATCGCGTGCGCCGCGGCGCCGGCGTCTCCGTCTCGAATTTTGTCCGCTTCCTCATCGGGCGGACAATGCCCGACCGGCGGGCGGCTGAGAAGGCCGAATTGCGGCAGTAACGTGGTGCCCCTGGCCCGAGTCGAACGGGCACTCCTTGCGGAACTCGATTTTGAGTCGAGCGCGTCTACCAATTCCGCCACAGGGGCACGCGGCGCCTCTCTATCCGGGCCGGACGCCGCCCGCAATGGCGGTCAGGAGAAGATCTGCGACGCCGGCGGGGTCTTCGGATCCGGGCCGAAGCGATTGGGTCCCGGCGTCCCGTCGATGCAGGTGAGGATGAAATTGTAGAACGGGACCAGCATGAACCAGCCGGACTTGTCGACATCGTGCATGCGGCGGATCGTGACAGCGAATAGCGGGATCACAAACACGACAAGAACGCCCAGGGAGATCGGTCCGAGCGAGAAATTGAAGCTGGCCTCGAAGCCGTTGTCACCGCTGTAATAGGTGCCGGTATAGTCGGCCAGCCCGAGGCTGATCTCGGCGACAGTCGCGGCCACGACCACCACCGTGTAGAGCAGCAGGAACAGCCAATATTCCCGCCGGCGCGAACGCCCCGAAAAGTCGAAGAACCGCTTGAACGGCAGAAACATGTCACTCATCTCATTTCCCCCTCTGGCTGCTCAGATATCTCCGAAATCTCCACTGCGGCCAAGGCCGCCGGCAAAGCGGGCGGCGCCCTCGCGCGCGCCGGCGCGGATCGGCGCTTCACCCGCCAGCGCCTCCGCCCGCAGCGCCTGCGCCAGATCGCCATCCCAGCCCGCATAGGCGCCGAGCCGGTCGGTCCGCAGGCAAAGCTGCGGGAAACGCGCCATTTCGTGCGCGAGCCGCTCCGCCTCGGCGCGCGCCTCCCCGTCCGGCACGACGCGGCTGGCGAGGCCGATGACGAGCGCCTCCTCCGCGCCGACCGGGCGCCCGGTAAGGATCATGTCCAGCGCCCGCCCCTGCCCCACGATCCGCGGCAGCCGCACCGTGCCGCCATCGATCAGCGGCACGCCCCAGCGCCGGCAGAAGACGCCGAAGGTCGCGCCCGCCGCGGCGATCCGCATGTCGCACCAGAGCGCAAGCTCCAGCCCGCCCGCCACCGCATAGCCCTCGACGGCGGCAAGCACCGGCTTGGACAGCAGCCGCCGCGTCGGCCCCATCGGACCCTCGCCTTCCGGGTCGTAAGCGGCGACGGTCCCGGCCACCGCTTTCAGATCGAAACCAGCACAGAAATGGCCGCCGGCGCCGGTCAGCACCGCGACACTGGCGCTTTCGTCCGCCTCGAACGCGTCGAACGCGTCGCGCAGGGCGACCGCTGTCACCGGATTCACCGCGTTGCGCGCCTCCGGCCGGTCGATGGTCACTATCGTGACGGGCCCGTCCTGCTCGACCCGGACGCTCATATCCGCCGCTCCCGCCCGGCCCAGAAGGGTTCGCGCAGCGCGCGGCGCAAAGGCTTGCCGACCGGGCTCAGCGGAATCGCCTCGACGAAGCGCACGGCCTTGGGTGCCTTGTAGCCGGCGAGATGGGCGTGGGCGTGGGCGATCAGGCCGGCTTCGTCCGCCGCCGCGCCCTCATGGGTGACGACGAAAGCGGTGACCAGCTCGCCCCATTTGTCGTCCGGCAGCCCGACCACCGCAACCTGGGCCACCGCCTCGTGCCCACCCAGAACGTCCTCCACCTCGCGTGGATAGACGTTGTAGCCGCCGGTCACGATCATGTCGGAGGTGCGGTCGACGAGGGTGAGATACCCCTCCTCGTCGAAGCGACCGATATCGCGGGTGCGCAGCCAGCCCCCGGGCAACAGCGCCTCCGCGGTCAGCGCGGCGTCGGTATAGCCCGTCATCACGAACGGCGCGCGGAGCATGATCTCGCCGGGTTCGCCGGGCGCAACCTCCTGCCCCTCCTCGTCGACCAGCCGGATCTCGGTCTCCACACTGGGCCGGCCGCAGGAGAGCAGACGCGCCGGCGAGGCGGCCGCATGCCCGTCTTTGTCCATGCAGCAAATGGCGAGCGGCGCCTCGGTCTGCCCGTAATATTGGACGAAGACCGGGCCCCAGAGCGCCAGGCCGCGCTCCAGCACGGGCCGCGGCATGGGCGAGGCGCCATAGACGATGGTCTCGACCGACGAGAGATCGGCCGTATCGATCCCCGGCGTCTGGAACAGCATCTGCAGCATGGTCGGCACCAGGTTCAGCGCCTGCGGCCGCAGCCGCTCGATCGCCTCGAGATAGGAAGGCGGGGTGAAGCCCGGCAGGATCGCCGCGGTGCCGCCGCGCAGCCAGTAAGGCAGAAGGAAGCAGCCGCTGGCGTGGATCAGCGAGGCGGCGTGCAGCATGATCTCGCCGGGCCGCGGGTCGATCAGATTGGTGAGGACATTGTGCACGACCGCGCTGTAGCTGCGGTGGGTGTGCTGTGCGGCCTTCAGCGTGCCGGTGGTCCCGGAGGTGAAGAGCGCGAGGATGACGTCCTCGGGGTCGAGCGCGAGCCGCGGGTCCGAGTCCGGCGCGTCTGCGGCGAGGCGCAGCAAATCGGCCCCGACCTGGTCGTCGCCGACGCCATAAACGGCGAGCCCGGGCATCGCCGCGAGCAAAGCCGCCGCCCGCTCCGCCTGCGAGGGCCCGTAGAGCAGGGTCCGCGCGCCGATCTTCCCGATCATCGCCCGATGCTCGTCGAGCGACAGCCGGCCGTTGAGCGGCGTCCGCTGTAGCCCCGCCTTGATGCAGCCGAAGTCCGCGGGCACGCCGACGAGATTATTGTCCCAAAGCAGGCAGACCGGGCTGCCCTTGCCCAGGCCGAGCCGGCCGCCAAGCACCTGCGCGATCCGGTTGGAGAGGCTCTCGACCTCGCCGAAGCTCATCGAAACGTCACCGAAGATCAACGCCGTCCGCGCCCGGTGGTGGAGCGCGCCGCGGCGGATCAGTTCGGTGACGAGCATGCCTCTCTCCCCGGGCCCTTAGGCCATGGCGCGAAGACGCTGGCAAGCAGCGTTCAGGCGAGCGCGAGCCAGAGCGCCGCGACCAGCAGACCGAGGTTGAGATAGGCGGTCGAGGAGAAGCCGAAGGCGCGGTAGAGCGGGTGGATGCGGTAGCCGATCCAGAAGGCGATCCGGCAAAAGGCGAAGACGATCGCAGCGGCGCCGGTCACCTGCAGACAGGTTGCCGGCACGCTTGCAGCGACGCCGAGCGAGCCGGCAGCGAACAGAACGAATTGCTGGAGCGTGTTGTCGGCGACGCGGCCGTTGATCAGGGTCTTGCGATCTTCCTTGCCCAGGGTCGGATCGATCGCCTCGCTGAGGAAGCGCGCATTGCCCACCGCCGCAAGCATCAGGAACAAGGGCAAGGCGGCGAGCGGGAGCCAGCGCAGCGCATAAGCGACCCGCTCCCCTATCGCCGCGATGTCGTTGGGCGCAGGCAGCACCTTCGTCGTCAGCACCCACATGGCGAGCAGCATGAAAGCCACGCCGCTCGCGGCGCCGGTGGCGACGATCTTCTGGTCGCGGGTCATGGCGCGGCGCCGGCTAGAACGCCTCAGCCGGCAGCGCCATCAAACTGTCCGCCCCGCTCTCAAGCTTCCGCCGATGCGAATTGCTCTCCGGCAAAATCCGGTCCGCGTAGAAGCGCGCCGTGGCCAGCTTGTTGCGGTGGAAGATCTCGTTGCCCGTCCCCGCCGCCAGCGCGGCCTGGCTGGCCTTGCCCATGCGCAGCCACATCAGGCCGAGGCAGACCACGCCCATCAGGTTCATATAGGGATAGGCCGCCGCGCCGGCATTGTTGGGGTTGGTGAGCCCGTTCTGCATCAGCCAGAGCGAGGCCGTCTGCAGGTCGCCATTGGCGCGCTCCAGCCCGCTGGCCAGCGCGCCGAGTTCCGGGTCGGCCTTGGCTGCCGAAGCTTCCTCGCCGACGATCTTGAAGAAGGCCTGGATGGCGCGGCCATTGTTCGCGCCGAGCTTGCGGCCGACCAGGTCGAGCGCCTGGATGCCGTTCGTGCCCTCGTAAATCTGGGCGATGCGGGCATCGCGGACGAACTGCTCCATGCCCCATTCGCGGATATAGCCGTGGCCGCCATAGATTTGCTGGCTGTTCACCGCGGCCTCGAAGCCCTTGTCGGTGAGGTAGCCCTTGATCACCGGGGTGAGCAGGCCGAGCAGATCGTTGGCCGCCTCACGCTCCTCCTCGGTCTGGGCCTTGCGGCTGATGTCGACCTGGAGCGCGCCCCAGAGGACGAGCGCGCGCGCCGCCTCGTTGAACGCCTTCGCCTCCATCAGCATGCGGCGCACGTCCGGATGATGGATGATCGTGTCGGCCTTGGCGTCCGGCTCGCGCTCCTCGGGGCGGAGCGCTTTGCCCTGGCGGCGGTCCTTCGCGTAGATGACCGCGTTCTGATAGGCGATCTCGCCTTGGGCGAGGCCCTGCAGGCCGACGCCGAGCCGGGCCGCGTTCATCATGATGAACATCGCCTCCAGCCCCTTCTCGGCGGTGCCGATCAGATAGCCGGTCGCGCCGTCATAATTGAGCAGGCAGGTCGAGTTGCCGTGGATCCCCATCTTCTCCTCGATCGAGCCGCAGACCACGCCGTTGCGGTCGCCGAGCGAGCCGTCGTCATTGACCATGAACTTGGGGACGATGAACAGGGAGATGCCCTTCACATTGTCCGGCGCGCCGGTGATCTTGGCGAGGACGAGGTGGATGATGTTCTCCGAGAGGTCGTGCTCGCCCGAGGAGATGAAGATCTTGGTGCCGGTGATCTTGTAGCTGCCGTCGGCCTGGGGCTCGGCCTTGGTCTTGAGCAGGCCGAGATCGGTGCCGCAATGCGGCTCGGTCAGGTTCATCGTCCCGGTCCAGCGGCCGGCGACCATGTTCGGCAGATATCTGTCCTTCTGCTCGTCCGAGCCCTTCACCAGGATCGAGGCGATCGCGCCCTGGGTCAGGCCGTTATACATTTCGAACGCCTGGTTGGCGGAAAGCAGATATTCGGTGACCGCGGTGGCGACCACCGAGGGCAGCCCCTGCCCGCCATATTGCTCGGGGGCCGAGAGGGTGGTCCAGCCGCCCTCGCAGAATTGCGCATAGGCCTCCTTGAAGCCCTTCGGCGTCGTGACCGATCCGTCCTCGTGGCGCGTGCAGCCTTCCTCGTCGCCGGTCCGGTTCAGCGGAAACAGCACCTCGGCGGCGAAGCGGCCGCCTTCGGTCAGGATCGCCTCGACCAGATCGGGCGTCGCATTCTCGAAGCCGGGGAGATTGGAGTAGCGCTCGATGCCGAGCACCTCCTCGAGCACGTAGCGCGTGTCGGCAACGGGGGCGGTGTAGCTGGGCATAAGGCAGTTCCTTATCGGGCGAGTTGGGGATCGCTGGCCTCGACCATGGCAATGAACCGGTCGAGCTCGTCGATCGTGGCGTCGATATCGAGCTTCTGCTTCTTCAGGGTGTCCACCCGGCCGCGGCATTTTTCAAGCGTGACGCGGCGCTGCGAGAGGCGGTCGTCACCGGCATCGTAGAGATCGATCATCTCGCGAATGTCGGAAAGCGAGAAGCCGACGCGCTTGCCGCGCAGGATCCAGGCGAGCCGGGCGCGATCGCGCCAGCTATACACGCGGGCGAGGCCGTTGCGCCGGGGCGAAATCAGCCCCTCATCCTCGTAGAAGCGCAGCGCGCGGGCGGTGACCCCGAATTCGTCGCAGAGCTGGGTGATGGTATAGGTGCGCGCCGTGCGCGGCTCGTGATAATCCGAATGGAGCGCGGTCTCGGGCATGGAGACGGGGTATTTGAGGTTTACGTTAACGTCAAGTACAGAGCGGGTCGCCGACGCTGTCGCGGGCCCGGCGGGCGTCGGCCTGCGTGCCCCCGGTCTTCTCGAAGCTGGTGCCGCCGATGACGATGCCGGGGGCGCAATAATAGGAACAGCCTGGCGGGGTGCCGGCCGGGAAGGTCACCCGCCCGCCTTCGAGCCGCGCATCGATCACGCAGGCCGAATCGCCGCTCATCGTCAGGCGCAAGGTGGCGCCGTTGCGCGTCGCGGTGCCTGCCCCCGAGCAACCGGGGCGACCATTGCGGCGGATGACGAGGCCGAAATGCGCGGCCCTCCCCTGCTCGGTGATGCAGAGCTGGCTCGGCGGCGTGGTGCCAGTCTCGTACAGGCCGGTGACGGTCGCGGTCTGCACCGGCGCGCGGGCCGGGGCCGGCGCCGCCTGGCTGTTGTCTCGCACCTGCCCCTCCTGCTGGCCGCAGGCGGCGGCCAGGCACGAGGTGAGCAGCAGTAACTTTCTCATCCGGGCCTCCGTATCCGGGGCGACAAATGACAGGGTCGTGACTATATGCGCGCCAGGATCAGCCGGCGAGCGGGCGGACATGCTTACCACAAACCCATATGATACGGACAAGCTGCGTGAGGAATGCGGCGTTTTCGGCGTGTGGGGCGCGGATAGCGCCTCGGCGCTGGTGGCGCTCGGTCTCCATGCCCTCCAGCATCGCGGTCAGGAAGCCGCGGGCATCACCAGCTATGACGGGACCGACTTCCACAGCCATCGCGGGACCGGCCATGTCGCCCGTGTGTTCCGCGACGGGGAGGAGATGGGGGCGCTGACGGGCCGGGCTGCGATCGGCCATGTCCGCTACTCCACCACCGGCGGCGCCGGCCTGCGCAACGTCCAGCCGCTGTTCGCCGAGCTTGCCTCGGGTGGTTTCGCGGTCGCGCATAACGGCAACATCTCGAACGCGATGCGGCTGCGCGGCGACCTCAACCGGCGCGGCTCGATCTTCCAGTCGACCAGCGACACCGAGGTGATCATCCACCTCGTCGCGACCTCCGAATATCGCACGTTGCTCGACCGTTTCATCGACGCGCTGAAGCAGGTGGAGGGCGCCTATTCCCTGGTCTGCCTGACCAATGAGGGCATGATCGCCTGCCGCGATCCGCTCGGCATCCGCCCGCTCGTCATGGGCCGGCTCGGCGAGGCCTATATCTTCGCCTCGGAAACGGTGGCGCTCGACATTGTCGGGGCGACCTATTTGCGCTCGGTGGAGCCCGGTGAGCTGATCGAGGTGTCCGACAAGGGCCTGCGCTCGCACCGCCCGTTCGCGCCGCAGCGGCCGCGCCCCTGCATCTTCGAGCATATCTATTTCTCGCGGCCGGACAGCGTGCTCGACGGGCACAGCGTCTACAACGTCCGCAAGCGGATCGGCGCGCAGCTGGCGCTGGAGAGCCCGGTCGAGGCCGATCTCATCGTGCCGGTGCCGGACAGCGGCGTGCCCGCGGCGATCGGCTATGCACAGGAAAGCGGCATCCCGTTCGAGCTCGGCATCATCCGCTCGCATTATGTCGGCCGGACCTTCATCCAGCCGGGCGACCATGTCCGCCACCTGGGCGTGAAGCTGAAGCACAATGCGAACAGCGCGCTCGTCCAGGGCAAGTCGATCGTGCTGGTCGACGATTCGATCGTCCGCGGCACGACCTCGATGAAGATCGTGCAGATGATGCGCGATGCCGGCGCCCGCGAAGTCCACATGCGCATCGCCAGCCCGCCGACCCGGCACAGCTGCTTCTATGGGGTCGACACGCCGGAGCGCGCCAAGTTGCTCGCCGCGCAGATGGACGTCGCCGCGATGAACCGCTTCATTCACGCCGACAGCCTCGCCTTCGTCTCGACCGACGGTCTCTACAAGGCGCTCGGCGAGCATGGCCGCGACGAGGCGGCGCCGCAGCATTGCGACGCCTGCTTCACCGGCGATTATCCGACCAGCCTCACCGACCGCGAGGATCTGGAGCGGCGCAACCAGCTCACCCTCCAGGAGGGGCGCCGGGCCTGATGTCCAAGCCATTCGAGAACAAGCTGGCGCTGGTCACCGGCGCCAGCCGGGGGATCGGCGCGGCGATCGCCGAAGCGCTTGCCGCCGGCGGTGCGCACGTCATCCTCACCGCCCGCACCGCCGAGGATCTCGAGCAGGTCGAGGAGCGGATCCATGCCGCCGGCGGCTCCGCGACGATCGCGCCGCTCGATCTTGGCGCGCAAGACGGGATCGGCAAGCTCGCGGTGGCGATTTCGGGGCGCTGGGAGGCGCTCGACATGCTGGTGCTCAACGCCGCCTTCCTCGGCACGCTCGGCCCGGTCGCGCAGATCGACGGCAAGGAGTTCGGCAAGGTGCTGACCCTGAATCTGCTCGCCCAGCAGGCGATGATCGCCGCCTTCGATCCGATGCTCAGGCACAGCGAAGCGGGCCGCGTCGTCGCGATCACCTCCAGCGTCGGCGCAAACCCTCGCGCTTATTGGGGTGCCTATGGCGCGTCCAAGGCGGCGCTCGACGCATTGGTGCAGGCCTACGGCCAGGAGGTCGGCAACGTGACCGCCATCCGCACCGCGATCGTCGATCCCGGCGCGACCGCCACGCAGATGCGCGCCCGCGCCTTTCCTGGCGAGGATCCAGCGAGCTTGAAGTCGCCCGAGGTCGTGGGGGCAGCGGTAGCGGATCTGCTGGCGCAGGATTTCGAGAACGGCTTCCGCCTCGAACTCACTCGATAGGGAAGTTCGACCCCAGCAGCGCCGTGATCGCGCGTGCAGGCCCCGCCCCCCAGGTCTTCGCCTCGTCCGCCGGCCGGCCCATCGCCGCGACATGAAGCGCGTGCAGCACCCGCCCGAATTCCTGCGCCTCCTCGGCGCCGAGCCCGTAGACGGCGGCGAGATCGGTGGTCAGCACCAGTTCGTGCCGGTCGTCGGCGCTGCGCACCAGCTCGGCCACCTCGGGATGATCGGCGGCCAGCGCCCGCACGCCCCGCTCCAGATTGACGTCCGCCTCGACGCCGAGCGCCAGCATGGCGAGCAGCCGTTCGCTCGGCTTCCTGCCGCGCCGCGCCGAGCGGGCGGCGGCCTCCGCCGCGTCGGCCCAGTGCCGCGCGACCGCCAGCGCATAGGCGCCCTTGTCCGCGAAGTGATTGCGGAAGTCGGCGACGTCGCAGCCGAGCCGGCCGCACAATTCGGCCACGTCCAGCGAGGCCGGCCCCTCGCGCTGCAGCAGGGCCACGCCGAGCGTCACCCAGTCGTCGGCGGTCACCTCGTCAGCCATGCTTCACCATCGTGATCTGCGCGACATCGATCCCGCCGCTGCGGAACCCCCCTTCGCAATACATCAGATAATAGCGCCAGAGATCGTGAAAGGCCTGATCGAACCCGTTCGGCAGCCGGCCGTCATGAACCGCATCGTCATAGCGATCGCGCCAGCGCCGCAGCGTCTCTGCATAATGGACGCCATAGCCGGCCCGGTCCTGCCAGGAGAGGCCGGCCTTCTCGCCGATCGCCCGGAATTTCTTCTCGCCGATCAGCAAGCCGCCGGGGAAGATGTAAGTCTGGATGAAATCGGCATTGGCCGCATAATTGGGGAAGAGGTCGTCGCGGATCGAGATGAGCTGGATCGCCGCCTTGCCGCCCGGCTGCAGCGCGCGCGCGATCGCATCGAGATAGGCCGGCCAATATTCCTGCCCGACCGCCTCCACCATTTCGACGCTGGCGACCGCGTCGAAGGTGCCGGCCACGTCGCGATAGTCGGTGAGCTGGATGTCGGCCTGGTCCGCGAGCCCGGCGCGGGCGAGCCGCGCCTCGGCCCACGTCTTTTGCTCCTCCGACAGGGTCAGGCCGGTGACGTGGACGCCATAGTCCCGCGCCGCAATCTCGGCGAGCGCGCCCCAGCCGCAGCCGATCTCCAGCAACCGCTGCCCCGGCTGGAGGTCGAGCCGGTCGAGGAGCAGCCTGACCTTATGCTCCTGCGCTGTCTCCAGCGCGTCGCCCGGCGCGGCGAAGATCGCGCTCGAATAGGTCATCGAGGGATCGAGCCAGGCCGCGTAGAAATCATTCCCGAGATCATAATGATGGGCGATGTTCCGCCGCGCCCGCCTCCGGCCGTTGGCGCGGAGCCGATGCGCGAGCCAGTTCACCGTCTTCCAGGGGCCCTTCGAGCGCCCGGTGTCGCCGAGCGACGCCGCGTTGCGCAGAAAAACATCGAAAATCTTGACCGGGTCCGGGCTGGTCCATTCCCCGCGCGCCCAGGCGACGTACCAGCCGACCGAGCCGGAGGCGACCAGCCGGACCAGCGCCCGCCAGCTCTTGAGGTGAATTATCGCGACGGGGCCCTCGCCATGGCCGCCGACGGTGCGGCTGGAGCCGTCGGGCAAGATCGCCTCGATCCGCCCTTCCCTGATCCCCGTATCAAGCCGGTCGAGGAGTTTGTTGAAGCCGCCCGTGAACAGGGACGCGAAAAAGCCGCCTCCCTTGGCGAAGCCTCGGTCCGCCGCGACCAGATGTTTCCCCCGCTGCAGCATCGGGGCCCTAGATGCGTTGGGATGCGGCCGGGCGCAAGCACCTCGCGTCATTCCCGCAGAAGCTGGAATGACGAAGAGACTCACATTTCGTGCGGTTCTTTGTCGACCTGCCAGGTCTGGCCGCGGGAGACCAATGCCTGCAGGTCGGCGGGCTTGCCCTTCGCCGCCTGCTCCTGCTGCTCCAGCACCGCGCTCTCGAAGGTCGGACGCGGATCGTCGTAGATCACGCCGAGCGCCATCGGGAAGGAGCCGATCGGCATGTCGATCAGCATGTGTGCGACCGCCTTGTTCTGCGGGTCGTGGACGATCACGTCTGCCGCCTCCCAATTGCCGTCGGCGACGTCGACGACCTTCAGGTTCAGCGCCTGCCGGTCGAGAGTCAGGCCCTTGGTGCCATTGTCGAACAGCATCGGCTCGCCCGGCTTCAGCCAGAGCTGCTTGCCGGCATTGGCCTTGTCGGTGAACGGCGCAAAGACGTCGTCATTGTAGACGATGCAATTCTGGAAGATCTCGACGAAGGCCGCGCCTTTGTGGGCGTGGGCAGCCTTCAGCACGTCCGGCAAATTCTTGTGCACGTCGATCGCCCGGGCGACGAAGCGGCCGCCCGAACCGAGCGCGAAGGCGCAGGGGCGGACGGGGCGGTCGACGGAGCCGAACGGGGTCGACGGGCTGCGCGTGCCGACCCGCGAGGTCGGGGAATATTGACCCTTGGTCAGGCCATAAATCTCGTTGTTGAACAGCAGGATCTGGCAATCGAGATTGCGGCGCAGGATGTGCATCGTGTGATTGCCGCCGATGCTCAGCGCATCGCCGTCGCCAGTGACGATCCAGACATCGAGCTCGGGATTGGCCAGCTTCACGCCCGTCGCCAGCGCCGGGGCGCGGCCATGGATCGTGTGGAAGCCGTAGGTCTCCATATAATAAGGAAAGCGGCTGGAGCAGCCGATGCCGGAGATGAACACGGTCTTCGACGGATCCGCACCGAGGTCGGGCATCGTCCGTTGCACGGCCTTGAGGATCGCATAATCGCCGCAGCCGGGGCACCAGCGCACCTCCTGGTCGGTGGCGAAGTCCTTGGCGGTGAGTTTGACCATCTCGGTCATGCGTTCAGCCTTTATATTTCAGATAGATGATGATGCCCACGACCACGACCAGCATGGCGAGCAAGGGAAACAGGCGGGGCGGTTTTCCTTCCATAGGCGCTCACCCGAGTGCCTCGTCGATCGCCGCTTCGATCTCGGCGATCTTGAAGGGCTGGCCGGAGACCTTGGTGACCGGGCGGGCGTCGACCAGATATTGATCGCGGAGCAGGGTCTTGAGCTGGCCTTTGTTCATTTCCGGCACGATGACCTTGTCGTAAGACATTAGAAGATCGCCCAAATTTGTCGGCAGTGGCCAGATGTGGCGGAGATGGATGTGGCTGACATCCTTGCCGTCGCGGCGGGCGCGGCGGACGGCCTGATGGATCGGACCGAAGGTCGAGCCCCAGCCGACCACGGCGAGCTTGCCGCCCTCCTGACCGAGGCACACCTCCTGCGGCGGACAGGATCGGGCGACGCCGAGCACCTTGTCGGCGCGGATGTCGGTCATCGCCTGATGGTTGTCTGGCGCATAATCGATATGGCCCGAACCGACATTCTTCTCGATGCCGCCGATCCGGTGCATCAGGCCGGCCGTACCGGGCTTGATCCAGACGCGCTTCAGTTTCTCGTCGCGCTTATAAGGGTTTACGGCCTCACCTTCACCCGGCGCCTGATCGTGGAATACAACCGGGAAGGGCGCATAGCCGCCCATGTCCGGCACCTTCCAGGGCTCGGCGGCATTGGCGATATAGCCGTCGGTGAGCAGCATCACCGGGGTCATATATTGCACCGCGATCCGCACCGCCTCGATCGCGCAGTCGAACGCATCGGCGGGCGAGCAGGCGGCGATCACCGGCATCGGCGCGTCGCCATTGCGGCCGTAAATCGCCTGGTAGAGATCCGATTGCTCGGTCTTGGTCGGCAGGCCGGTGGAGGGACCGCCGCGCTGCGAATTGACGATGACGAGCGGCAGCTCGGTCATGATCGCCAGCCCCATCGCCTCGCCCTTCAGCGCGATGCCGGGGCCGGACGACGAGGTGACGCCGAGCGAGCCGGCGAAGCTGGCGCCGATCGACGCGGCAATGGCCGCAATCTCGTCCTCCGCCTGGAAGGTGGTGACGCCATATTCCTTGAGGCGCGAAAGGTGGTGCAGGATCGCCGAGGCCGGCGTGATCGGGTAGCCGCCGAAGAACATTGGCAGTCCGGCCAGCTTCGCGCCGGCGACCAGCCCCAGCGAGATCGCCTCGGCGCCGGTCACGGTCCGGTACAGGCCAGGCTCGACCGGCGCGGCGCCGATATGGTGCTGGGTGACCTGGCCGCCCATCTCGGCGGTCTCGCCATAGGCATGGCCGGCGTTGAGCGCCGCGATATTGGCCTCGGCCAGCTCCGCAGCCTTGGCGAACTTGGTCTTGAGCCACTGCACGATCGGCTCGCGGTCGCGGTCGAACATCCAGAGCGCGAGCCCGAGCGTCCACATATTCTTGCAGCGCAAGGCTTCCTTGTTGCCGAGCCCGAAGGGCTTCACGGCGTCGAGGGTGAGCTGCGAGATGTTGAGCCGGATCACCTGCCATTTGGCGAGCTGGTCGTCGTCCAGCGGATTCGTCTCGTAACCCGCCTTGGCGAGGTTGCGCGCGCCGAACTCGCCCTCGTCGGCGATGATCAGGCCGCCGGCCTTCAGATCAGCGACGTTGGTCTTCAGCGCCGCCGGGTTCATCGCGATCAGCACGTCAGGCGCGTCGCCGGCCGTCTCGATCGCGGCCGAGCCGAAATTGATCTGGAAGGCGGAGACGCCGAAGGTCGTGCCCTGCGGCGCGCGAATCTCGGCCGGGAAATCCGGGAAGGTGGCAAGGTCGTTGCCGGCCAGCGCGGTAGACAAGGTGAATTGCCCGCCGGTCAGCTGCATGCCGTCGCCGGAATCGCCCGCGAACCTGACCACCACCGCTTCGAGCGGCGCGTCGGATTTCGCTTCTTCGGGGGTCAGATAGTGACTGGCCGTAGCCAAGCTGGGATCCTTCGGTCTTGTGGACGAGGGAGAAACCTAGTCCCCCCTGCCCCACAGGACAACCGCCCATGGCCGATCCGCCGCGAAAAGCGGGGGGACCACGCGCCAGCAATGCTGCTCAATGGGCGCTTAACGCGGCGCGCCCCTCAGGCCCGTCGATGTGATCGGGTTATCGCGGATCCGCGTTCCCTCGGGCAGCCCGAACTGGCCAAATGGAATGTCGCCCTGCGTCCGGTCATACTGCCGGTCCACCGATTCCTGGGCGCTCCGCTGATTCTCGGCCCGCTCGGCGTCTCGCTCCTGCACGGTCTGGCAGATGCGCCGCCCGCCCATATGCGAACCGGTATTGCGTTCGATCCGGCAGACCCGGCGCGGCTGCGTCGGCGCAACCACCTCGACCGGCGGCTGCACGGCGGCCGGCGCCTGAACCGCCTGCGCGAGCGTGAAGGACATAAGCACAGCAAGCATCGGAAACCCCCTTCACGATGAATGTGAGAGTGAGATTAAGCCGGGACCGGAGGCGCCTGTCAATGATTTGCAGCAAGGGCAGGCCCCGCAAGCGTCACTGCGGGCTGCCGTTACTCCGATAGGCATTGAGGCCCGCCGCCTGCATCGGGCTCAGCGGCCGGCAGCCCCAATAGCGATCCCAGGTGCGATTCTGCGTCTCTTCGATCGAGCGCTGCTGCTGTTCGCGCTCCTGGTCGCGTTCCTGCACGGTCTGGCAGACGCGGCGCGCGGAGATGCGCGTAGCAGTGCCGCGCTCGATCCGGCAAATGCGACGCGGCTGGGTCGGCGCGACCACCTCGACAGGGGTCGAGGCGACGGTGGTCGGCACCGCGGTCTGCACCGGGGCCGGCGCTGCGGCTTGCGACAAGGCAAGGGAAGCGAGAACTGCAATCATGGGACCCCCCTTCACGGCGAGTGATATTGGACAACCATCCCGGCCACGAGGGCCGATATTTCTACCAGCGGCGCAGCCCTAGTACGGGCTGCCATTGCTCCGATAGGCGTTCAGGCTTTGCTGCTGAATCTCGTTCAGCGGCCGGCAGCCCCAAAAGCGATCCCAATTGCGATTCTGGGTCTCCTCGACCGAGCGCTGCTGCGCCTCGCGATCCTGTTCACGCTCCTGCACGGTCTGGCAGATGCGGCGGGCGGAGATGCGGGTTGCGGAGCCGCGCTCGATCCGACAGATGCGGCGCGGCTGCTGCGGCGCGATCACCTCGACCGGGGTCGGCGAGACGGTCGTCGGCACGGCGGTTTGCACCGGCGCGGGCGCAGCGGCCTGGGACAGAGCGATTGAAGCGAGGACTGCAAGCATCGGGAAACCCCCTTCTCGATGGACGCGAGAGCCGACTTGTGACGGTCGGGAAACGTTTGTCAACAACGGATTAGGTCATTACCCACCGTCGACCCGCCTTTGGAGACTGCGCATGACCGACCCCTTTGTCCGCCCGGATGTGCGCACCTTTCTCGATTATCTGAATGCTCTGCCCGGGCCGAAGTCGCACGAAGTGTCACCGGCCGAGGCGCGCGCGATGATGAAGGGGATGCGCCATGTCGCCGAGGCCCCGATGGGCGAACTGGCGCTGGTGCGCGACCTCAGCTGCCCTGGCCCGGCCGGCGAGATCCCGCTTCGCCTGTTCGACCCGCGGGAGACGCGCGGCGCCGGCCCGCTGGTGCTTTTCCTGCACGGCGGGGGCTTCGTGCTTGGCGACCTGGATACGCATGAGAGCATTTGCGCCGAACTGGCGCGGCAGCTCGACCTGCCCCTGCTCGCGGTCGACTACCGGCTGGCGCCGGAACATCCCTGGCCGGCGGGGATCGAGGATGCGATCGCCGCGGCCTATTGGGCGGCGGGCAGCCCCGAGGCGCTCGGCCGCGAGGTCACCGGCCTGATCACCTGCGGCGACAGCGCCGGCGGCAATTTCGCGATCGTCGTCAGCCTGGCCCTGCGCGACACGCCCGGGAAGGTGCCGGTGATTGCGCAATTCCCGATCTATCCGGCCGCCGATCCCGACGATTCCTACCCGAGCTATACGGATTTCGCCCAGGGCTATCTGCTCACCAGGCCGGGCATGGACTGGTTCGAGGACTGCTATGCGGCGGACAAGAAGGACTGGCGCTACGCCCCATTGGTGAAGAGCCAGGCCGGCATGCCGCCCACCCTGGTGATCACCGCCAGCCTCGATCCGATCCGCGACCAGGGCCGCGCTTATGCCGCCGCCTGCATCCAGGCGGGGGTGCCCACGATCTTCCGGGAGGCGGAGGGCAATATTCATGGCTTCATGAATCTGCGGAAGGCGATCCCCTCCTCGAACGCGGATCTCGCCGGCTGCGTTGCGGCGCTGAAATTGCTGCTGGATGAAACCGCATGAGCAAGGCGATCGACCGCGACGGCCTGCCCTACCGGCCCGCCGCCGGCGTGATGCTGCTCAACCGCGACGGCAAGGTCTGGGTCGGCCAGCGCCTCGATTCCACGTTGGAGGCCTGGCAGATGCCGCAGGGCGGGCTCGACCCCGGCGAGGACGCGGAGGCCGGCGCGCTGCGTGAGCTTGAGGAAGAGACCGGGATTGTCCGCGACAAGGTGGAGATCGTGGCGCGGGCACCGGAGCCCCTGCTCTACGACCTGCCCGACGAGCTGATCGGCAAGGTCTGGAAGGGAAAATGGCGCGGGCAGCGGCAGACCTGGTTCCTGATGCGCTTCACCGGCGTGGACGAAGATGTGAACCTGCAGACGCCTGAGCCCGAATTCCGCGCCTGGAAATGGGCGGACCCGCGGGATCTGCCGGACCTGATCGTCCCGTTCAAGCAGGGCCTCTATCGTGACATCCTGAGGGCCTTCGCCGCCTGGCTGTAGCCGCGAGGCCGGGGGTTCCGCCCGCACCCGCCCGGCGCTAGGGAAGCGGCATGGCGGGTCTTTCCAGCATCGAAACGGCGATGATCGAGCGCTGCACCGACGCGCCCTTGCTCGACCAGGTGACGGCATGGGCCGCCGTGAACAGCGGTTCGCGCAACCTCGCCGGCCTCGCCGATGTCGCCGGGCTGCTCGCCGACGCCTTCGCCGCCTTGCCCGGGGAACTCGCCCTCGCCGACGCCGCCCCGGTCGAAGCCATGGCCGCGGACGGGCGCCTGAACCCAATCGAACATGGCCGCAACCTGCACCTGAAGGTCCGCCCCGAGGCGCCGGTGCAGCTGCTCTTCACCGGCCATATGGACACGGTGTTCGGCGTCGATCACGTTTTCCAGAAGGTGTTCTGGCGCGACGAGGGCGTGCTCGGCGGCCCCGGCGTCGCCGACATGAAGAGCGGGCTCGCGGTGATGCTGGCGGCGCTGCGCGCCCTGGAAGACAGCGGCGTCCCCCAGCTCGGCTATGAGGTGGTGATTAATTCCGACGAGGAGGTCGGCTCGCCCGGCTCCGCCGCCCTGATCGCGCAGGCGGCCAGGGGCAAGAGGGCGGCTCTCACGTACGAGCCGTCCGCGCTCCCCGATGGCACGCTCGCCGGCGCGCGGCCGGGCAGCGGCAATTTCTCGATCCGCATCACCGGCCGCTCCGCCCATGCCGGCCGCAACCCGGACGAGGGCCGCAACGCCCTGCTCGCCGCCGCCGATCTCGCTTTGCGCCTCGCCGCGGTGCGGCAGGACGGGCTGAGCGTGAACCCGGCGAAGATCGACGGCGGCGGGCCGAACAATGTCGTACCCGATCACGCCGTGCTGCGCGTCAACATGCGTCCCCGCACGCCGGAATTGCAGGCGAAGGCGCAGGCCCTGCTCGACCAAGCGGTGGCGGCGGTCGCGGCAAAGCATGATGTGACCGTCCATGTCCACGGCGGCTTCGCCCGCGCCCCCAAGCCGCTCGACGCCCGGGCCGAGAAATTGTTCGGGCTGGTGAAGCAGGCCGGCGCCGATCTCGGCCAGGCGATCAGCTGGCGCGACACGGGCGGCGTCTGCGACGGTAACAATATCGCGGCCTGCGGCGTCCCCGTCGTCGACACGATGGGCGCGCGCGGCGGCGCCATCCATTCGAGCGATGAATTTCTGATCGTCGAGAGCCTGGTCGAACGCGCGCAGCTCAGCGCGCTGACCATCTTGCGCCTCGCACAGGGAGAGGCGTTGTGAGCTTCAGGGTACGGCCAGCGCGGAACGGGGATTTCGACGCGATCTACGCGATGGCGAAGCTGACCGGCGGCGGCTTCACCAATTTGCCGCAGGACAAGGGGGCGCTGACCGCCAAGCTCGCCCGCTCGGAAGCCGCCTTCTCGAGCGCAGCCGGCTCGCCGGAGGGCGACCTGTTCGTCTTCATGCTCGAAAATGCGCAGACCGGCGAGATCCGCGGCACCTGCCAGGTGTTCAGCCGGATCGGGGTGGAGCAGCCATTCTACTCCTACCGCATCTCCAAGCTGACGCAGACCTCGCCCGAGCTCAACCAGACCTTCCGCACCGAGATGCTGACGCTCTGCACCGACTTCAACGATTGCTCGGAGGTGGGCGGCCTGTTCCTGCATCCCGACGCGCGGGCGAGCGGCCTCGGTCTCGGCCTGCTGCTTGCGCGGAGCCGTTATCTGTTCATCCGGCGCAACCGCGAGCGTTTTGCGGACATCGTCGTCGCCGAGCTGCGCGGGGTGATCGACGCGGAGGGCAACTCACCCTTCTGGGATGCGATTGCCGGCCGCTTCTTCGGCATGCGCTTCAACGACGCCGACGCCTTCAACGGCGCCCACGGCACGCAGTTCATCGCCGATCTGATGCCGAAGACGCCGATCTACACCGCCATGCTGTCGCCCGAAGCGCTCGCGGTGATGCGCAGGCCCCATCCGAGCGGCGAGGCGGCGATGCGGATGCTGGAGCGCGAGAACTTCGATTCCGAGGGCTATATCGACATTTTCGACGGCGGCCCGACCATGTCGGCGAAGACGGACGAAATCCGCACCATCGAGGATGCGCGCGAACTGACGCTGGCCGCCATTTCCGACGTGACGGACGGCGAGCGTATGCTGGTCGCCGCCGGCGGTCTCGCCGACTTCTCGGCCGCCTTCGCCCACGCCCATGTCGATCCCGATGGCCTGGCGGTGCTCGATGCCGAGAGCGCAGCGGCGCTGGGCCTCGAGCCGGGCGACACCTTCCTCGCCGTCGGACGCTGACGTCATGGCTTTGGTCGAGATCAATTTCGACGGCATTGTCGGGCCCAGCCACAATTATGCGGGCCTCAGCCTCGGCAATCTCGCCGCCACCGCCAATGCGGGCAACGCCGCCTTTCCGCGCGAGGCGGCGCTGCAGGGCGTCGCCAAGATGCGTCACAATCTCGGCCTCGGCCTCGCCCAGGGCGTGCTGCTGCCGCACCGCCGGCCGAACCGGGACTGGTTGACGGCGCTGGGCGTGGAGGGTGGCGAAACCGGCGCGCTCCGGCCTGCCGCTTTCTCCGCTTCGTCCATGTGGGCCGCCAATGCCGCAACCGTTTCCCCCGCCCCCGACACTGCGGACGGGCGTTGCCATCTGCTCGTGGCGAACCTGCGGACGATGCCGCACCGCAGCCACGAATGGCCGGAGACGTTGGCCCAGCTCCGCCTCGCCTTTGCGAACCAGGCGCATTTCGCAGTGCACGAGCCCGTCCCGCCCACGTTCGGCGATGAGGGCGCCGCCAATCATATGCGGCTGTGCGCGCACCACCATTCCGCCGGGGTGGAGGTCTTCGTCTACGGCGTGACCGGCGGCCCCTTCCCGGCCCGCCAGCATCTCGAGGCATCGCGCGCAATCGCCCGGCTCAACCGGGTCGATCCGGCCCATGTCCTGTTCGTCCAGCAATCGGAGGAAGCGATCGCCGCCGGCGCCTTCCACAATGACGTGGTCGCGGTTGCCAACGAACATGTGCTGTTCGCGCACGAGCAGGCCTTTGCCGACAAGGCAAACTTCTACGCGGAGCTGAAGCGGCTGCTGCCGGAAGCCGAGATCGTCGAGGTCCCGGCGAGCGTGGTCAGTCTCGCCGATGCGGTCAGCTCCTATCTGTTCAACGCCCAACTCGTCACCCTGCCCGAAGGCGGCATGGCGCTGGTCCTTCCCGGCGAAGCCAGAGGCAATGCCGCGGTCTGGTCCTGGCTGGAGGCGATGGTCGCCGGCAACGGGCCGATCCGCCGGCTCTGTGTGGTCGACGTGCGTCAGTCCATGGCCAATGGCGGCGGCCCGGCCTGCCTGCGTCTGCGCGTCGTCGCCGATCCGGCCAAGGTGGATTCCCGGTTTCTGGTCGACGACGCGAAACTCGACCGGATCGCGGCGTTGATCACCGCCTGGTGGCCGGAGCGGATCGACCCGGCGGACCTCGCCAATGCAGAGCTGCAGGGCCGGGTCGCGGCGGCGCGCTCCGCCCTGCTGTCAGCGCTCGACCTGGGCGAGTTGGCCTAGCACCCCATTGGAACCGTGGTTTCCGCCTGCCCGTTCTCGCGGGTGAAGGAGACTCATCATGCCCGCCAAGTCCGCCGCCCAGCAAAAGGCCGCCGGCGCGGCCCTCTCCGCCAAGCGCGGCGACACGCCGAAAAGCGCGCTCAAGGGCGCGTCACGCCAGATGGAAGAGTCGATGACCGAGAAGCAGCTCGAGGAATTCGCCCACACCAAACGGAAGGGCAAACCGGAGCATGTGTGACGGATAGAGTGATCCCGGCGTAGGCCGGGGCCCATGAATACAACTTCTCGAGATCAGGCGACGCCGCTCTCGCAATGTCGCCTGCCCGGAGTTCATGGGCCCCGGCTTTCGCCGGTATGACCAGTGATGTGCCGCCTCAGCTTAGGGCCGCGGCGCCTTCGCCGGGCGCGCGGTCCGCCGCTTGCCTTCGCTGTCGCCGACCGGCATCGGCTGCTGCATCGGCGCCAGCCGGGCCCGCTGCGGCATGCCGGTCGTGGCCGAGGCGAGCCGGACGACCACGTCGTCGATATGGACGCCGCCGCGCTCGACGAGGATATTCTGGTAATTGTCCTCGTCCTCGCGGGTCTGCGCCGGAATGTCGCCCTCGCGGCGGAAGCGGCGGCGGACATAGGTGGAGAGCTCTCCCGCGGTGACGATCCGGTCGCCGTCATTGTCCGCCTCGCCCAGCAGACCGCCGCGCAGGAAATAGGAGAGGAAGCCGCCCGCCTTGAAGCGGTCCGCGACCAGGCTGGTCAGATCCTCCTCGGAGCTGAACAGGCCCATCACGTTCGGCCGGTCAATCAGGCTGCGGAAGCCCCCGGAGAAGCACGAGTCGAGCACGACCATCGACATGCGGCCGCGGACGCTGTCGAAGAGCGGCTTCAGCTGCTCGTCGGTCATCGCATCGTCATAGAGCTCGATCGTCTCGGACCGGCCGTCCAGCTCGGCCGCGCTGACCGGCACGTCGACCTGGTTGCCGTGGCCCGAGAAGAAGAACAGGAACATGTCGTTCGGGCCCGCCTGCGCCGCGGCGCGGGCAAAGGCGTTGGCGACGTTCTTGCTGGTCGCGTCGCCGTTGACGAGCAACTGGCTCGCCGGATGCAGCAGGCCGGCATTGCGCAGGCTGTTGTAGAGTTCGCTGGCATCGTCGTCGGTATTGGGCAGCGGGTTGATCCGCCCGCCATAGTCGGCGACGCCGACCAGGACGGCGATGACCCGCGCGCCGCCGGGCACCCGCGCCTGGCGCGGCAGGCCGGGGCTCTGCTGCAGGCTGAGGCGATAGCCGCCGGTGGTGTTCGGCCGGTAGGTGGTGGCGACGATCACATAGTCGCCATCTTCGGCCAGCACCGTGTCGATGCGGCTGTTGAGCGACTGCTCGCCATTATATTCGGCATCGTCATTGGCGTCCTGCGAACCGTCCGGACGGCGCAGCATCAGATAGGTGTCCAGATCGTTCGCGCCGGTCATCTCGATCCGGACCCGGTCGCCGCGGCGGGCGCTGAACCTGTACTGGTCCTGATATTCGCCGGAGGCGAGCTGGCCGTCGCCGCGGGCGAGACTGCCATTGACGGTCTGGCCGATGCGGATCGGGGTCGCGGGCTGCGGCCGGCTGACCGCGACATTGGCGGCAGGCGTGCTCGCCTGGATGCGATAGGCCCCGGTCTCACCGGCGCGGAAGCTGGTCACCGACACGCGATAGGTGCCGTCGGCCGGCAGCTGCAGGACGAGGCGGCTGTTGGTATTCTCGCTCTGCCCCTCCTCGTCGTCATTCGACATGGAGAAACCGCCCGGGCCGTTCACCACCAGATAGGGGTCGAACGCGTCGGAGAGCAGGCGCAGATCCACCCGCTCGCCCTGGCGCCCCTGGATCAGATAGACATCCTCATATTTGCCGGAGCGGCGCTGCGTGTCGGCCTGGTTCAAATCGCCGGCAACGCTCTGACCGACCGACAGCGGCCGTGGCGCGGGGGTCGAGTCATCCTGACCGATCGCGGATGCCGACAGCCCAAAGGTGGCCGCCGCCAGCAAGAATGCAGTCCCAAGACGTTTCATCTGACCCCTCATCAACCCTGAACGGCGCCGCAAAAGCACGGCGCGCTTCCGGCGCGTATGTCGATGAGCCGTGCTTTCGGAAGGGTGAATGGAAAAGAAAGCCGCGATTAACACGGCACGCCGCGCGACGAAGCCGCGTCTTGCTGCGATGAAAATGGGAAATGGCGCACCCGGAAGGATTCGAACCTCCGGCCCCCAGATTCGTAGTCTGGTGCTCTATCCAGCTGAGCTACGGGTGCACTCGGGAAGGGGCGACATAGGGGGAAGGTCTGCGGCGCGCAACCCCTTGCCTGCACGGCGGAAGCCGGTGTTGCCGCGCGCCGCCGGGCGGCATAGGGAGGGGGTGATGAAGCCGTATCGCGTCCTCGCCGTTGCCGCCGCCGCCTTGCTGGCCGGCTGCGTCTCGCAAGGCCCCTTCCCTTCGCTGGCGCCGCGGCCGGACGAACGGCTGTCGATCGACGAGCCGGAGCGCGCGGCCCCGCAGATCGCCGACGACAGCGCGCTCCGCGTCCGCATCAACACCCTCGTCGCCGAGGCCCGCGCCGGGAACGCCGCCTTCGAGCGCGACTATGGTGCTGCCGCCCAGGCCGCATCCCGCGGCGGCGCCGAAGGCTCGGACAGCTGGATGGCGGCGCAGCAGGCCTTCTCCCGCGTCGAGGCAGCCCGGGGCCGCAGCAGCAATGCCGCCGCGGAGCTGCACCAGCTCGCCGCCGCCCGCGCCGGGGAGCCGACCAGCGCCGGCGATCAGGCAGCGCTCGACGCCGCGATCGAGCAGGTGGATGGACTGATTGCCGGACAGCAGGCCCGGCTGAACCGGCTCAGGCGCTAGCCGCCCGCACCGCCGCTGCGTGGCGCTTCGCCAGCGCGACATAATGCGCGACCCCCGCGCGCATGCCGGCAAGGTCCGCCTCGGTGAGGTCGCGGACATATTTGGCCGGACGCCCTGCCCAGAGCTGGCCCGCGGGAACGCGCTTGCCGGGGGTCAGCATCGCGCCGGCGGCAAGCATCGCGTCGCCCTCGATCTCACAGCCGTCCATGACGATCGACCCCAGCCCGACAAAGGCGCGGTCGCGAAGCGTGCAGCCGTGAATCATCGCCATATGGCCGATCAGCACCTCTTCGCCGATCAGGCAGGGATAGCCGTCCGCGGGACTGCCGGGGCGCGGCGGATCGACATGGATGACGGTGCCGTCCTGGATGTTGGAGCGGGCGCCGATCCGGATCCGGTTCATGTCGCCGCGCAGTACGCAATTGTACCAGATGCTCGCCTCGGGCCCGAGCTCGATATCGCCGATCAGGCGCGCGCCCGGCGCGACGAAGCCCGTCGGGTCGAGCAAGGGCGTCTTGCCGGCAAAGGGGATCAGCTGGCTCACCGGATCAGTTCGCCGGGGCGGAGATCGTAGATGATCGTCGGGTTGAGATCCGGGAAGCGCGGATCGTCATAGTCCAGCTCGGGCCGCCGGGTCATGCCGAGCCGCTCCATCAGGCCCCAGCTGCCCTTGTTCTGGATGCAGGTGAGCGCGACCACCCGGTCTGCGCCGAGCTGCGCGAAGGCATGATCGAGCGAGGCGATCGCCGCTTCCTTCGCATAGCCCTGTCCCCAGGCGTCCTCGCGCAGCCGCCAGCCGACCTCGTACATGCCCTCGACCGGGGCGCCCGCCGTGTCGGCGATCTTGAGCCCGCAAAAGCCGAGCAGTTCGCGGTCCGCCTTGCGCTCCACCGCCCAGAAGGTGAAACCGCGCTCCACCTGCCAGCGCATCAGCCGGGTGCGGATCACCTCTTCCAGCTTCTCGCGGCTGTTCACGCCACCGAGCCAGCGCATCACATTGGGGGTGTTGGTATGCCGGTCGAAGGGGTCGATATCGGCCTCGCGCCAGTTGCGCAGCAGCAGGCGGGTCGTCTCGATCGCCACCTTATCTGGTTCCGCGCGGCAGGAAGGCTTCGAAATTGATGATCGGCAGGATCGACGCATGGTCGTCGGTCCAGCCGGCGAAGCCGGGACGCGGCTCGAGCGTCCGCCACGCCGTGGAGTCCTCGCCGCTATATTGCGCCAGGCGGGCCAGCATTTCCGGATTGCGCGACATCGCGATCCAGACCGAAATGGTGGCGTTCTGCGCCTCCTCTTCTTCGGTCGGCACATATTCCAGCATCGCCGCGGCCCAGCCGCTGCTCTGCGCCAGCTCCGCGATGACCGGCCGCAGATCGAGATAGCGGTTCGAAATATGGAACAGGACGATGCCGTTCTGCTGCACCGCCCGGCCATAGACCTGCAGCGCCTCGTGGGTCAGCAGGTGCATCGGCACCGCATCCGAGGAGAAGGCGTCGACGGCAAGAAGGTCGATCGAATTGGCCGGCCGTTCGGCGAGGCTGAGCCGGGCGTCGCCGAGCACGATCTGGGCCTGTGGGGCGCATTTGCGCAGGAAGGTGAACTGGTTGCGCGCGACGTTCACCATCGCCGGATCGATCTCGAAGATCGTCCAGTCGTAATTGGGGTGCGCGTAGCAGGAGAGCGTCCCCGAGCCGAGCCCGACCACGCCGACCCGCGGATGCGCGCCGAACAGCGCGTCCGCATTGGTGAGCGCGATGCCGACGCCGGAGCGGCGCGCATAATAAGAGGTCGGCACCAGCTCGAGATTCGGGGCGAGATTCTGGATGCCGTGGAGCGTGGTGCCGTGGGTCAGCACCCGCGCGCTGCCGTCTCCCCGGTCATAGACCTCGTAAATGCCGAAATAGGAGCGGGTGCGGCCGCCGGTGAAGCTGGTCTGCAGCACGCCGCGATCGTCATAGCTGACCATGAGGGCGAGCAGGCAGACCGCGAAGGCGACGCGGCGGCCGAGACAGGCCAGCGCAACCAGCGAGATCAGGATCGAGCCGACGAGGATGATCTGGGAACTCATACCCCTGGCGCGCATCATGTAGACGGCGGCGGCGAGCAGGATGGCCATGGCCGGCAAGGCCAGCCGCATCAGCCATTCCTGCCCCTTCACCCACGGCACAAGCGGGATTTGCGGCACGAGCACGGCGGCGCCCAGCACCAGCAAGGGATATTCATAGGCCCAGTCGAAAACCAGGGGCGCCACGATCGCGCAGAACAGGCCGCCGAGCATGCCGCCCACCGACATGGCGAGGTAGAAGCGGGTGAGGTGGCCGGCGGCGGGCCGCAGCCGGAACATCTCGCCATGCAGCGCAACCGCGATCGCGAACAGCAGCAGCAGGCCGAGCGTTACCGGATAGAGCGGATTCTCGGTGCCGCGCCCGAACACCAGCCCGCCGGCGACCAGGATGATGATCGGCGCCAGCATCGTGATGAAATTGGCCGGACCCCGCCGCGCCGCGAAGGCGATGACGAAGCTCAGCAGGTACAGGCCGAGCGGCAGCACCCAGAGCATCGGGATGGCGACGATGTCGGTGGTGAGGTGCGTCGTCGTCGACAGCATCAGCCCCGAGGGCACCGCAGCGAGCGCGATCCAGTGCAGATAGCGCCTCGTCGTCGGCGGCGCCTCCGTCTCCTCCGGCGCGACCTCCACCGCGTCCGCCGGCACCGTGAACGCACAGGCGACGACGAGCAGGACCAGGAAGCCGTAGATCGCCGTCCACAGCCAGGATTGCTGGCTGAGGCTCATCAAGGGTTCGACGACCAATGGATAGGAGATCAGGCCGGCGAAACTGCCGAGGTTGGAAGCGGCGTAAAGCGGATAGGGGTCGCCGCGGCTTGTCTCCAGCGCATACCAGCGCTGCATCAGGGGCGCCTGCGCGGAGACCACGAAGAAGAGCAGGCCCATCGAGCTGATCAGGAACCAGGGCACCCAGAAAGCGGGCTGCGCGTCCGGCGGCGGCGTCGCGCTGATCAGGCCGATCGGCAGGAACAGGGCGCCGAGTGCGAACACGCCAAGATGAATTCCGCTCTGCAGCCGTGGCCGCAGGTAGGAAAGGCCGTGGGCGTAGGTGTAACCGGCCAGCAGCAGCAGCTGATAGACCAGCATCGCGCTGTTCCAGACCGAGGGCGCGCCGCCCACCCGGGGCAGCGCCATCCGCGCGATCATTGGCTGGGTGAGGAACAGCAGGAAAGACCCGGTGACGATGGTCAGCACGAACAGAGGCCGCGCATAACGCTCGTTCACACGCGCCGTGGGCGGCGACGGTCTGGCGGCCGCCGCGCCGCCGCCCTCCGGTTTCGCCTTGTCCGCGGCGAGCTGCCTTCTGTTCCTCTTCGACATCAGCCCCTCTTGGCCTCCATGGCGATCATGACGGGGGGATCGCTGAACGGGCCGTGAAAGGCGGCTTGGACGGGCAACCGGATTTCCTTCATTCTGCTTGCAGTGCGGCCGCGGTGCCGGCCAGCACCTCGATGATCTCGTCGATATGCGCCAGATGCGTGCGGAACGACAATATCGCGCAGCGCAGCCAGGTTTCCCCGCCGATCCGCGTCCCGCTCAGGAACACCCGCCCATCCTGCTGGATGCGGGCGAGCAGGCGGTCGTTGAACGCGCTGGCGTCGCCGGCCCCGGGCAGGAAGCGGAAAGCGACGACCGAAAGGTCCGGCGACGGTCCGGCGTCCCAGCCCGGCATGGCCGCGAGGCGCGCATGGAGATAGCGGGCGAGGCCGATCTTCTCCGACTGCGCGGCGCGGAAGGCGGCCACCCCGGCGAGCTGTAGCGGCAGCCAGAGCCGCAGCGCCCGGAAATGGCGGGTAAGCTCGGGCGAAAGATTGGCTGGCGACGGGCCGACATCGGTCGCCGCGAATTCCTGAATATAATCGGCGCTCGCGCTGAACGCCTCGAACAATTTGCGCCCGTCCCGCACCACGACAGCGCCGGTGCCGTAAGGCAGGAACAGGGTCTTGTGCGGATCGAGCGCCACACTGTCCGCCAGCTCGATTCCGCCCAGCGCCGCCCGGCCCTCGTCGCACAGCATGAACAGGCCGCCATAGGCGCCGTCGACATGGAGCCAGGCATCATGCTTGGCGGCAAGCGCCGCGATATCGGGCAGCGGGTCGACCGAGCCGGTGTCCACCGTGCCGGCGGAGGCGACGATCAGCCAGGGCCGGATGCCATCCGCCCGGTCCTTTTCCAGCGCTTCGGCGAGCGCATCGGCCCGCATCCGGTGGCGCGCATCGGTGGCGATCAGCCGGCGCGGCGAACGCGCCCGCCCCGCGATGCGCAGCGCCTTGTCGATGCAATGATGGGCGAAGTGGGTGAGATAGACGGCGCCGCCGCCGTCCGGATCCGCCGCCTCCCGCGCCGCGACGATCGCGGTGAGGTTCGCCATGCTGCCGCCCGAAGTCAGCACCCCGGCCGCACCCTCCGGCATGCCGATCACCCGCGCCAGCCAGTTGGCGACGGCATTCTCCAGGCGGACAGCACCGGGGGCTGCGGGCGCGAAGCCCGAATATTTGTTGGTCGCGGCGGCGAGGAAATCGCCGAGCGCGGCATGGAAGAGACCGCCGCCGGGAATGTAGCCGGCGAACCGCCCCGAGGCGGTCGTAATGCCGGGCCGGGCGACGCACGCATCAAACTCGGCGAGCACGGCCTCGGGATCGCGGCCGGTTTCGGGGAATGGCGCCGCCAGCGCGGCGGCATTCGCGGCGGTCCAGTCCGCATAAGACGGGCCGTCTTCCAGCCCCGTCAGGAACGCCTGCGCATGCCCGACCGTCAGGCCTGCGAGCGACGCGCGTGCGTCGGCGTCCGGCTCCAGGGGCGCGGCCGCGCGGGCGAGCGCTTCAAGCCGGGGCCTCAGCGCGTCGGTCATTTCCCGGCGAGCAGCCGCGCCGCGACCGGCGCATGATAGGTGAGCACGCCGGAACAGCCGGCCCGCTTGAACGACATCAGGGTCTCGAGCACGAGCGCGTCGCGCTCCCCCGCCCCGGCAGCGACCGCGGCCTCGAGCATCGCGTACTCGCCGGACACCTGATAGGCGAAGACCGGCACCTCGAAGCGCTCCTTCACCCGCCGGACGATGTCCAGATAGGGCAGGCCCGGCTTCACCATCACCGTGTCCGCGCCCTCGGCGAGATCGAGCGCGACCTCGCGCAGCGCCTCCAGCGCATTGGCCGGATCCATCTGGTAGGTTTTCTTGTCGCCCTTCAGCAGCCCGCGCGAGCCGACTGCGTCGCGGAACGGGCCGTAAAAGGCGGAGGCATATTTGGCGGCATAGGCCATGATCTGGACGTTGACGTGGCCGCCCTGCTCCAGCGCCGCGCGGATCGCGCCGATACGCCCGTCCATCATGTCCGATGGCGCAATGATGTCCGCACCGGCGTTCGCCTGCACCAAGGCCTGCTCCGTCAGGATGGCGCTGGTGGTGTCGTTCAGCACATAGCCCGTGTCGTCGACGATCCCGTCATGGCCGTGGCTCGTATAGGGGTCGAGTGCGACGTCGGTCAGAACGCCGACTTCGGGCGCGGCATCCTTCGCGGCCTTCACCGCCCGGCAAATCAGATTATCCGGGTTGAGCGCCTCGCGCGCATCGTCGGTACGCAGGCCATGCGGCGTGTTCGGGAAGAGCGCGATGCAGGGGATGCCGAGCTCCCGCGCTTCCCGCGCCCGCGCCGCGATCAGGTCGACCGACCAGCGGGAGACGCCCGGCAGCGTCGCGATCGGCTCCTCGACCCCCTGTCCGTCGGCGACGAATAACGGCCAGATCAGATCGGCCGGAGAAAGCATGGTCTCCGCAACCATCGCCCGGCTCCAGGGAGCAGAGCGGGTGCGGCGCAGGCGAAGCTGGGGAAAGGAGGCGGAGGTCATGACCGGGAGCGGCTTAGCGCCCCATCCCCTCTCTGCAAAGCCGCGTTAGACGAAGCAACTGTCCCCCGAAGGAGAGCTGCTTGAAGCCAAATCCGAACGATGGCATTGTATCGACGCCGAAACAAAATCGGCACGGGGGCGATCACTCTCCCTTGTCCTTCGCGAAACGATGAAAGGACGGGCCATGATCAGACTGAACTTGTTGAAAATATTCGCCGCATTTGCAGCTTTGGCCGTGGCGGCCGGGACAGCGGACGCGCAGCCCAACCCGGTGCTCTATTTGACCGGCACCGAGGTCTACTCCGTGAACGGGCAGAGCTTCACGCGCTACCGCTATGACGTGCTCAACAAGGCCCAATATCCCGCCGCCATGTTCGCCGCGGCGCCGGCCCTGCCGCCCTGCGGTAACAACACCAACGCCGCGCGGTCGTGGGTCGATTTCTACAACGGCCGCAACAACCAGCGGATCTACGGCTTCTGCGCGCTCGGTAGCCCGAACGACCTCAGCCAGATCTGGTTCGCGCTGCCCGAAGGTCAGATTCCACCGAGCTATGTCTATATCGAGATCAACGACCGGCAGACGAACACCAAATACCGGTCGAACCTCGCCGACACGGTGATGTGATCCTGCTCAGGCGGTCGGGGTGATCCGGCCGCCGGGCTCGGCATCGGCCTGCGCTTCCTCTTCCAGCTCCGCGCGCGGCGGCGGCATCTGCATGCGCGCCTTCCGCCAGCCGCCGTGCATGTAGAAGGCGATGGCGAGCAGCATGTTGCAGAGACTGCTGACCGGGAAGCTGAGCCACAAAGCGTCGACGCCGAGCCAGTGATAGGCGCCGAGCGCGAAGCCGAGCCGCACCGGGTAAAGCCCGATCGTCAGAATGATCAATGGCCCGAACACCGCCCCGTTCGCGCGGACCGTGCCGAAGATCACCATCGTCACGCCGAAGAGCAGGAAGCTCCAGGTCGCGAGCCACTGGATATGCTGGGCGATCGGCAAGGCCGGGCTGTCGCTGCCGAGGAACAGGGCCAGCGCCGCCCGATCGAAGATCGTGAGCAAGACGACAAGCACGCCGGTGATCGCCAGGTTGTAGACGACGCCGGCGCGGGTGACGGCCGCGACGCGGTCCCATTTGCCGGCGCCGATATTCTGCGCGGCCATCGTGCTCGCTGCGGCCGCGAGCGCCATCGCCGGCATCTGCAAATAGGTCCAGAGCTGCATCGCCACGCCGAAGGCGGCGGTGGTCTCCACCCCCTCGCGATTGACGAGGCCGAGGGTCGCCAGCGCCGAGGAGGAGACCACGATCATCTGCAGGCCCATGGGCAGACCCTTGAAGACCATCGTCTTCAGGATGCGCCGGTCGGGAAGCAGATAGCGCAGCTCCGGTCCGCGCAGGCGGATCGGCAGGTCGCGGATGTAGACCCAGGCGATCATGCCGATCAGGGCGACGATGTTGGCGATGACGGTCGCGGTCGCGGAGCCGGCGATGCCCATGGCCGGGATCGGGCCAAGCCCCAGAATGAAGACCGGGTTGAGGCCGCTGTCGAGCACGACCGAGACGATCATGAACCAGAGCGGGGAGAGCGAGTCGCCGGTGCCGCGCAGACCCATCATCAGGATGATCGCGATCAGCATGAACGGCATCGCGATGAAGATGACCCTGAGGTAGGCGAGCGCGAGCGGCGCGCTGTCCGGCGGCGTCGCCAGCAGCCTCAGGAGATCGGGCGCAAAGATCCAGCCGAGGATGCCGATCGCCGCCGCCATCGGGGCAAAGCCGCCGATCGCGGTGCCGATCGTGCGGCGGACGCTGTCCATGTCCTTGCGGCCATAGGCCTGGCCGATCAGGATCGTCGCCGCCATGCCGAAGCCGAAGACGAAGGCCATCAGCAGGAACATCGTCATATTGGCGTTGGAGGTAGCCGCCAGCGCCTGCTCGCCGAGGAAGCGCCCGACCCAGATCGTGTTGATCGAGCCGTTCAGCGACTGCAGGATCGAGGAGATGAGAGTCGGCACGGCGAAGGCGAGCAACGCCTTGCCGATCGGTCCCTGGGTCAGGTCCATCCCGCCGCGCGGGCCGGGGTTGGTGGGGCGACTCGCCATGCGGGTCCTTTAGTCGGGCGGAAGAACCCTCGACACCCAAATCGTCATGCCGGACCTGATCCGGCATCCACCTGCCTTTCCCGAGGCAGAACAAGAAGGTGGACCCCGGATCAAGCCCGGGGTGACGATCTTGAGTTCAGCCCAGCCGGGCCAGCGCCGCCCGATATTTCTCCGCGTCGGAGGCCTTTTCGGCATGGTCCGCCCGCGCCTTCTCGACCGCCTCCGGCTTGGCGCGCTCGACGAAGCTCGGATTGTTCAGGCGCCCGGCAAGGCCGTCCCGCTCCTTCTCCGCGGCCTCGGCCGCCTTGGCGAGGCGCGCCTTCTCGGCATCGATGTCGATCACGCCTTCGAGCGGGAGCACGAACGTCGCTTCATCAACCACGATCTGCGCCGCGCCACCCTGCGCCGGGTCGGCGTTGATCGCCCCGATCCGGGCCATGCGCTGGAGCGACGCGGCGTTCCGCTCGACGCGTACGGCGGTGGCGGCCGAGGCATCCTGGACATGGAGCGGCAGCTTCGCGCCCGGCGGCACGTTGAGCTCCGCGCGGGCGGCGCGAATCCCGCTCACCAGCCGGATCAACCAGTCGATCTCCGGCCCAGCCTCCGGATCGAGCGCCCGGGCGTCCGGCACCGGCCACTTCGCATGGATCAAAGGATAAGGCCGCTCGCCAAGCGCGTTCCAGAGCTCCTCGGTCACGAACGGCATGAACGGGTGGAGCATGACCAGGATCTGATCGAGCACCCAGCCCGCGACCGCCTTGGTGTCGTCGTCAATCTGGCCCTTGATCAGCTCCAGGTACCAGTCGCAGAAGGTCCCCCAGGCGAACTGATAAATGGCATCCGCCATGGCGTCGAAACGAAGGTCCGCAATCGCGAGGTCGAGCGCCTGGACGGTCTTCACCGTCTCGCCGATGATCCAGCGGTTGACCGGCAGACTGGCAGCCGGCGGCTCGATCTGCGCCGAGGCGCCGATGCCGTTCGCCTGGCAGAAGCGGGTCGCGTTCCAGAGCTTGGTCGCGAAGTTGCGATAGCCCTCGACGCGCTTCTCATCGAGCTTGATGTCGCGCCCCTGGCTCTCCATCGCCGCGAGGGTGAAGCGAAGGGCGTCTGCGCCGTACTGGTCGATCAGGCCAAGGGGATCGACCGTATTGCCCTTGGACTTGGACATCTTCTGGCCCTTGGCGTCGCGGACCAGGCCGTGGAGATAGAGGGTCTTCCACGGCTTCTCTCCCATCTGCTGGAAGCCCTGCATCGCCATGCGCGCGTCCCAGAAGAAGATGATGTCGAAGCCGGAGATCAGCACGTCGTTCGGGTAATGGCGGCGCAGCTCCTCGGTCTGCTCCGGCCAGCCCAAAGTGGCGAACGGCCAGAGCGCGGAGGAGAACCAGGTGTCGAGCACGTCCGGATCGCGGCGCAACGTCACGCCGGCGCCGGCTTCAGCCTGCGCTTCCGCCTCGGTCTCCGCGACATAGACCTTGCCGGACGCGTCATCATACCAGGCCGGGATCTGGTGCCCCCACCAGAGCTGGCGCGACACGCACCAGGGCTGGATATTCTCCAGCCAGTTGAACCAGGTCTTCTCCCAGCTCTTCGGCACGACCTTGATGTCGCCCGAGCGCACGGCCTCAATGGGCTTCTGCGCGAGCGTCGCCGCGTCGACATACCATTGGTCGGTCAGCCAGGGCTCGATCACCACGTTGGAGCGGTCGCCATAAGGCGTCTGGATGGTGCGGTCCTCGACCTTCTCCAGCAGCCCGGCCGCGTCGATCAGCGCGACCACGCGCTTGCGCGCCTCGAACCGGTCCAGGCCGAGCAGCGCCTCGGGGATCAGCCCGTCGGCGGTCTGGATCACCCTCGCATCCTGATCGAGCATGTTGAGCATCTCGGCCGGCTTGAACCCGGCGCGCTTGCCCACCTCGAAATCGTTGAAATCGTGCCCCGGCGTGATCTTCACCGCGCCCGAACCAAGCTCCGGATCGGCATGGTCGTCGGTGACGATCGGCACCAGCCGCCCGGTGATCGGCAGCCGGACCTTCTTGCCGACCAGCGCGGTGTAGCGCTCGTCGGAGGCGTTTACCGCCACGGCCATGTCCGCAAGCATCGTCTCGGGCCGCGTCGTCGCCACCGAGATATGGCCCGAGCCATCCTCCAGCGGATAACGGAAATGCCAGAAGCCGCCCTGTTTCTCGACTGTCTCGACCTCGAGGTCGGAGATGGCGGTCTTCAGGCCCGGGTCCCAGTTCACCAAGCGCTTGTCGCGATAGAGGAGGCCCTGATTGTAGAGGTCGACGAACACCTTGAGGACCGCTTTCACGAAATGCGGGTCCATCGTGAACTGTTCGTTCGCCCAATCGCAGGACGCGCCGAGCCGGCGGAGCTGCCGGGTGATCTGCCCGCCGCTCTCCGCCTTCCATTGCCAGACGATGTCGATGAACTCGTCGCGCGTATAATTGGTGCGCTTGTCCTGCTTTTCCTCCAGCTGGCGCTCGACCACCATCTGCGTGGCGATGCCGGCATGGTCCATGCCGACCACCCACAGCGCATCCTTCCCCTGCAGCCGCGCGTGACGGATCAATATGTCCTGCAGCGTATTGTCGAGCGCATGGCCGATATGCAGCGACCCCGTCACGTTGGGCGGCGGGATGACGATGGTGAAGGGCTCGGCCTCGGGGCGCGAGGGGCGGAACATGCCCTCGCCTTCCCATTTGGCGTACCAGCGCGCCTCGATCTCGGCGGGGTCGAAGGTCTTCGAAAGTTCGGTCATGGAGGGCGCTTAGACGAGGCGCTCCCTCAAGAGCAATGCGCTCCCTCTCCCCGTCATTCCCGCAACAGCGGAAATCCCGCATTTTCCTTCACTTCTCTCCGCGATCCCCGCGGCTCCGCGCGAACCCAACTCTTCTTTTTGCGCGCGGAGACGCGGAGGCGCGGAGAAAAAGGGGAATGCCGCTTTGCGGGGGTGACGGTCAGTTTCCCGATCCGCTCTGCCCCGCCCGGAACGTGTCCGGCCGCAGGTGCTGCTGCAGCCAGCCATGGACCTCGCGATACCATTGGATCGAGTTTTGCGGCTTGAGGATCCAGTGATTCTCGTCCGGGAAAACGACCAGGCGTGACTCGATGCCGCGCCGCTGCAGCGCGTTGAACAGGCCGAGCGACTGGCTGTACGGGATCCGGAAGTCGCGCTCGCCATGGATGACCAGCATCGGCGTCCGGAAGTTCTGGACGAAGTTGACCGGGTTGTTCCGCTCGTAATTGGCGGCCGCCTCGCGTTCGTAATAGGGCCCGCCAAACTCCCACTCGTTGAACCAGAGCTCCTCGGTTTCATAGGCCATGCCGCGCTGGTCGAAGACGCCCGAATGGCTGACCAGGCAGCGGAAGCCGTCCGGCCAGTTGCCGGCGATCCAGTTGGCCATGAAGCCGCCATAGGAGCCGCCGAGCGCGCAGGCGTTGGCGGTGTCGAGCTGCGGATCGATCCGGCCCAAAGCCGCCATGCCGAGCCGCAGATCCTCGAGCGGCTTGCCGCCCCAGTCGTGGTTGATCGCGTCGGTGAAGGCCTGGCCGTAGCCGGTGCTGCCATGGAAATCGATCGTCACCGCGGCATAGCCCGGCGCCGCGAACAGCCAGGGATTCCAGCGATAGGACCAGCCATTGCCGAAGCTTGACTGCGGCCCGCCATGGATGAGCAGGGCGACCGGCAGCCGCTCCGACCTGGCCGGCTTGACGATCTGGCCCCACACCGTGTCGCCATTGGCGCCGGGGAAGGAGAAACGCTGGACGTTGACCGGATCGAGGCCGGCCATCCGGTCCGCATTGACCCGGGTCAGCTGGGCCGCGCGCCCGCGCCGGTCGAGCCGGTAGAGATCGTCGGGCGCCTGCAGGCTGTTCAGGGTGTAGAGCAGGCCGCCGTCCGGCAGCGGCACGACATTGTTCGCGGTCCCGGCCTGCGTCAGCCGGGTGACCCGGCCGGTCGCGACGTCCACCCGGAAGACCGGCGTGTCGAGCGTGTCGCCGGCGGTCACCAGCAGGGAGCGGCTGTCCGCAGCCCAGGCGATCGAGCCGACCGAACGGTCCCAGGCCTGGGTGAGCGCGCGGGTCTCGCCGGTCTGCAGGTTGCGCAGCTGCACCACCTGCCGGTCCGCCTCATAGGTCGGCCGCGCCATCGCCGTCCAGGCGAGCCAGCGTCCGTCGGGCGACACGGCAGGGGTCGTGTCCATGCCCCGGTTGGCGGCGGTGAGGTTGGTCGGCGCCGCGCTGCCGTCCGCCGGCACCGAGAAAATGTCGAGATTGGTCGAATTGGGCTCCCCGTGCTGCCCGTCGCGCAGGGTGAAGAAGAGCAGACGCCCGTCCGGGCTCCAGGCGAGCTCCTCACCGCCGCCGAACGGCTTGGAGGGCGAATCGCCGACCAGATTGGGCGCGAGCGGCGTGCCCTGCCCCTGCGGCCGGCCGTCGACCATCGGGAAGGAGAAGATGCGCGAGCGCACGCCCGGCTCCACCCACACGTCCCAATGGCGCACGAAGGTCTGGTCGTAGACCCGGCCCGAGCCATTGCCGGCCGCCGGTCCGGACACGTTGGCGCAGCTGAAATCCTGGCAGGCCATGTTGCGGTCGGCCCAGATCGCGACGCGATTGCCGGTCGGGGAGATGGCGAAGCCGCCGACATCGGTGGCGAGGTCGGTCACCTTCTCCGGCGTGCCGGACGGCAGCGAGACGCGCCAGATCTGGTCCGAGCCCGAGGCGTTGGAGAGATAATAGAGCCAGCGCCCGTCGGCCGAGAAACGCGCGTCATGCTCGTTGAAATTCGGCGCGGAGGCGATCTTCACCGGCGCCGCATTCGGCGCGCGCAGATCGAGCAGGAACAGGTCGGTCCGCCGCCGGTTCGCCTGGAGATCGGTCTCGCTCAATTGATAGACCGCCCAATTACCGTCGGGCGACACCGCGGGCGCCGCCAGCCGCCGCAGGGTGGCGAGATCGGTGGCGGTCATCGGGCGGGCGAAGGCGGCAGGCGCCTGGGTGAGAGCGAGCACGGCAAGGCTCGCGAGCATGAGCTTTTTCATGCAAGGGGAGTAACCCTGACCGGGAATTCGGGCAAGCTGTGGTCCGGCGAAGGCCGGACCGCCGGCCGGAAAAGCTCTGTGGGTCTCGCAACGCTCCGGCCTTCGCCGGAGCACAGTAACGGATTAGTGATCGCGCCCCGTGAGCCGGGCGATTTCGCGCGTCACCAGTTCCTCGACGATCTCCGGCAGGCGCTGGTCGAGCCAGTCCTTCAGCATCGGGCGCAGCATTTCGCGGACCACCGCCTCCAGCGCCCCGGCATCGGCCGGCGCCTCGCCGCGCTGGCGCAGCGCCGAGAGCGACGCGAGCCGCTGCCGGCTGGCGGCGGCGGCATTGTCGGAGAGCAAGGTCGGGCCCTCGGTGATCGGCTCGTCCAGTTCGAGCACGTCATCCTCGGCCGGGGGCGGCGCCACCGTGACGACGGCACGCGCCTTCTTGCCGCGTGCAGGAGCCGGCGACGCCGCAGCGGACGCCTTGCCGTCTTCCGAGATCACGCGTTTGATGGAGGCGAGAATCTCCTCCATTGATGGTTCTGGTTGTGCGTCCGCCATAGCGCGGGGTTTATTGCCTATTGAGGCTGCGCTGTCACGGGGGGTTCCGTCACCGGGCTGTTGTTCTGGACCGGCGCGGTGCGGGTGGAGACCGGGTGGACGGTCGGCCCGTCGTCCCAGTCGTTCCAGCTCCGCGAATAGCGGTTGTAGCTGATCGTCGGATCGTAAAGCGGCCCGATCCCGTCGAGGTTCAGGTCCTTCGCTTCGGCCTGGCCCATTGTGTTGAGCAGCTGGAAGCCGGCGACATAAGCATCGCGCCGGGCGGTGACGAGCAGCACCTGGCTGTTCAGCAATTCCTGCTCCGCATTGAGCACGTCGAGCACGTTGCGGGTGCCGACGGTCTGCTCGGCGCGGGTCCCTTCGAGCGCGAGGGTGTTGGCCGCCACGGCGATCTCGTTCGATTCGATGGCGAGCAACGCGGCCCGATAGCTGGCGAAGGCGGCGCGGGTGTTGGAGATGACCAGCCGCTCGACGCCGACCGCCTGCTCCAGCAGCTGGCCGCGCGCGGCTTCCGCCTGACGGACGCGCGCGCCGGCGGCACCGCCTTGGTAGAGTGGCATGGTCAGCGAGAGGCCGACGCTGGAACTGGCCGTGTTATCGAAGCTGAGCCCCTGCCCGTTGCCGCCGGCAATGCCGGTGCCGAGCCGGTCGAAATAGCTGGTCTGGCTGTTCGCGGTAATCGTCGGCAGCCGGGCGCCGCGGGCGACGCGCACGTCATAACCCGCAGCGCGGGCCTGGGCGGCGATCGAGGCGAGATCGGCATTGTTGCCGAGCGCGATCTGCTCGGCCTGATCGTCCGTGCCCGGCAGGGTCGGCAGCGGATTGGGCGGCTGCAGATCTTCGGGATTCTCGCCGATCACGCGGCGGTAATTCTCCTCGCTGGCCCGCAGACGGCCTTCGACCAAAGCGAGCTGGCTGCGCGCAAGGGCGAGACGCGCATCGGACTGGGCGACGTCGGTGCGGGTGAGGTCGCCGACCTCGAAGCGGTCGCGGGTCGCCTGCAGGTTGGTCTCCAGCACGCGCACCTGATTCTGGTTGAGCTGGACGATCGAGCGGTCGCGGATCACGTCCATGTAGGCGGCAACCGCCTCCGTGAAAATGTCGCCCTCGGTCGCCCGCAGATTGTCGCGGCCCGCCTCCACCCGGATGTTGGCGGCGGCCACCGAGTTGCGCACCCGCCCGCCCGAATAGATCGGCATGCTGACCTGGGCGCCAACGGTGAGATCCGAGCCATTCCCGCCGACCACGTGCCTTGTATAGATGTCGCGGTTGATTGCCGCGTTGGCGTCGACCCGCGGCCGGCCGGCCGCGCGGGCGATGTCGACCGCCTCGTCGCGCTGGCGAAGCCCCTGGCGCTCGGCCATCAGGGTCGGGTTGGTCTGGTAGGTGCGGACGAGAGCGTCGCGCAGGCTCTGCTCGCGGCCATAATCGACCGGCGCGGCGGCCGGCGTGGTCGCGGCCGGCGCACGGCTCGGATTGGGCACGAAGGCCTGGGTCTGCGACCGCGGATTCATGGTCTGGGCCGGCGCGGGAGCCGGCGAGCGGCGCGTCCGGGTCTGCGCATCGGCCGCGCCGCTCATCGCGATGGCCGCAATCCCGACCGCTGCCAGCAATGCTGAACGCATTAAAACCACTCCGCTCTCAAAAGACAAAATTACGAGGCTGTTCGAACCCCGGCAGGATCGCGACCGCGGCATCGGCGAAGGTCGACAGCCCGAATGCCCCGCCAATGACCCGGCCCATGGCCAGCCGGGTCACGCCCCGGTCCAGCAAGGCGAGGCCGATCCGCGCGCCTTCCGCCGCCTGGGCGACGATCGCCGGCGGCACATGTTCGACCGCGCCGTCGATCAGGATGAAATCATAGGGCGCCCCGGCCGCCCACCCCCCGGCGAGCGGTCCCTCGACCATCGTCACGCCGCTATCCGCCAGAGTCTCGCGCGCCGCCGCGGCGAGCGCGGCGTCTTCCTCCAGCGCGACCACCGAGCCGACCAGCCGGGCGAGCACCGCCGCCGCATAGCCGGTGCCGGCGCCGATCAGCAGCGCCCGTTCGTCGCCGCCAAGCTGCGCCTCGGTCAGCAGGCGCCCCAGCGCCATGGGTGGATTCAGCGCCCGGCCGTCGGCCAGCGGGACCATCGCATCGGCATAAGCGAGCGCGCTCCGCCCGGCCGGAACGAACCGTTCGCGCGCGACTTCGCCCATCGCCGCAATGACGCGCGGATCGTTGACGCCGGTCGTCCTGAGCTGGCTCGCCACCATGGCGCGGCGCATCGGTTCTAAAGTCACTTCGCTCATTGTCGCGGCTCTTCGCACAACTGTTTTAGTCACGCAATACACTTATCGGCATTGGGGGCTTTTATCGGCCAGCGCCGGGAAGGGAAAGCGTTTCTCCAATGGTCACTCCACTGCATTGCAGCAAGAGGCGTGCCAGCGATTTTTCCCTCTAAGGGCAGGAAAAGCACAGCGGAAAACGCGTCCGATTCCGGACAGTCTGTCCGGCGGCGGACAGGCGTTGGAGCGCGGCGCGGCTCTGCTATAGGCCGGGCATGACCGGCGGCCCCACCCTTCCCTTCGACGCGCGGCTCGGCCGGCTGCGGCGCGCGCGGCATGACGCCGGCCGCGATGACGCCTTCTGGCTACATCGCCGGGCGGCCGGGGAATTGCTCGACCGGCTCGAGCTGGTGGCGCGGCCCTTTGCACGGGCGGTGGAGTTCAGCGCCGATTCCTGGCTCGGCGATCGGCTGAAGGAACGTGGGCTGGAGGTGGTGCGGATCGAGGAGGACCAGCTGCCTGGGCTGGCGCCTGCCGAATTCGACCTCGCCGTCTCGGTCGGCCTGCTCGACGTGATCAACGATCTTCCCGGCGCACTGACCCTGATCCGGCGCGCATTGAAGCCAGACGGGCTTTTCCTGGCGGCTTTTGCCGGCGCCGGCAGCCTGCCCCGGCTGCGGCAGGCAATGCGCGCCGCCGAGACGGCCGAGGGGCGCGATCCCTCGCCGCGCATCCATCCGCAGATCGACGTCCGGGCCGCGGGCGACCTGCTCACGCGGACCGGCTTCGCCTTGCCGGTGGCGGACCGGGAGGTGATCGAGGCGCGCTATGCGGCGCTGCCAAGGCTGCTCGCGGATCTCCGCCTGACCGGCGCCACCAACATCCTCGTCCAGCGCTCGAGAATCCCGTTCACCCGCCTCGGTCTTGCCGCAGCCGCTGCGGATTTCGGCAAAGGCACACTCGAACGATTCGAACTGGTCTTCCTGAGCGGCTGGGCCCCCGCCCCGTCTCAGCCTTCGCCCGCCAGGCGCGGCTCCGGTACCGCGTCGCTTGCCGAGGCGCTCAAACCCAAGGACTGAGCTTCCCGCCAGGTCAGCGCCAGCAGGATGATCGGCGCCAGCGGCGAGAGATTCGGCCCGTGCGCCCAGTCCAGAGCCTGCATCAGGCCGAACATCATGATGCCCCAGCACGCGGCGAGCAGCACCGGATTGCGCCCCCGCGCCACCAGCCAGGCGAGCGGCATGATCAGCAGCAAGGTGTCGTAACCGAACAGATAGGGGGTGGCGAGCGCGGTGGCGGCGGCCAGCGACGCCGCGCGCGCACCGGGATCGGCGGTCCTGCGCCACAGCAACGCCGTGACCGCGACGGCAAGCAACCCGACGGCGCCCTGCGCAATCCAGGCGGGCGCCGCGCCGAGTCCGTCGAGGCGAAGCGCCGCATAGACGCTCGCCATGCGCTGCCAGCCGGCCAGCCCGTCCGCGACCACGGCGGAATAGAGGTGCGCATTGCCGAGCCAGGCCTGATAGCTCTGCCAGCCGAAGACCAGCAGGCCGATGAGTAGGAGGCCGACCGAGGACAAGGCCGCGCCGGCAAAGGCCCGCCATTCCCGGCCCGCCGCCAGCGCCAAGGGCAGGACCAGGCCAAGCTGCGGTTTCAGCACGATCAGCCCGAGCAGAATTCCGCCGAGCAAAGGCCGCTTCGGCAGCAGCGCCATGCCGGCGATGAACAGGGCCGCGATCAGGAAGCCGGCCTGGCCGGTGATCGCGTTGATCAGCAGGGGCGGCATCGCCATCGCCAGCCAGAAGGCTCTGGGCGCCCAGAGCCTCACCGCCACGGCATAAGCGCCCCAGGTGAGAATCACCCAGGCGACCGCGGCCACCGGATAGGGAAAAAGCGCAAAGGGCGCAGCGAGCAGCAGGAACGCTGGCGGGTAGCCGAAGGGGATCGCCCCGACCTCAGGGAACGCCTGCTTCTGCACCGCGTGATGCGCCAGCACGTCATAGGCGCTCGGCGCCTGCCCCTGCAGGCCCAGCTTCCCTGCCGCCCAATAAGAGATGAAGTCCATCTGATAGGGGTCGCGCAGGATCGTCACGAGCGCCGTCACAACCAGAAACAGAAAACAAAGCGCCACCGCCATGCCCAGCAGCCGCAGCCGCTCCAGCCGGGCTTGGCCCTCCGGCCCGATCATGCGACCCCCGCTTTGAGCAGGGCATCGAGCATCGGAATGAGCGGCGCGTCGGCTGGCGGCATTTCAACGGGACGCATCTCCGCGGGGCGTAGCCAGGTCAATGCACTCGCGTCGAGCGGGGCCGGCTCATCCCGCCAGCGCCGGCAGAGATAGAGGAGCAAGGTCATATGACGATCGCCGACCGGCGCGCTGGCGAAACAGGCCGGAACGAGATCCGCCTCGACGATCCCGATGCCCAGTTCCTCCCTGAGCTCTCGGGCCAGCGCGGCCTCGGGCAGCTCGCCCGCCTCGACCTTCCCGCCCGGGAACTCCCACAGCCCCGCCATCTGCCGTCCGGGGGCCCGCTGCTGCAGCAGGATTCGTCCCTCGCCGTCGAGCAAGGCGGCCGCCACCACGGTCATTGTCGGATTTTTTTCCAAAATGCGCGTTCCCGGAAGGGTTTCGTTAACCCCGTCTCCCTTATTGGCGGGGCATAAGAGCAGGGGAATATGCAGATGCGTAGCCTTTTTCGATTGGCGCGTGAAACCAAGGCAGCGACGGCGGTCGAATATGGCCTGATCGTTGCGCTCATTTTCCTTGCCATCCTCGTCGGCGTGGTCGCCCTGGCCCAGACGACCGTCGGGATGTGGAACAATACCCAGGCCGCCGTTCGCGACGCCTGACCCCTTTTCCAGTTCAGCTTTTACGATCACGCCGCGCCGGCGGCCGGTCCGCTGCGCGGGTCCGGCCCGGCGCTGCGAGCAGGTCTGCAGCAGCGCGTTGCGGCAAGTGAAAAAACCCGGGCCGGCTTTAACTTATTATAAAGCCAGATGTCCGAAAACGGCAGGGCTCATAGAGGGGCAACGCGGTTGGTGGACCATCCGCGATTGAAATAGAGATCGAGGAACCGGACAATGCAGACCATTCGCAAGTTCATCAAGAATAACAAAGCCGCCACCGCCATCGAGTATGGCCTGATTGCGGCTCTGATCGCGGTTGCCGCCATTGCGGCGATGCAGGGCCTCGGCACCAGCATCCGCACCACGTTCAATAACGCCGCGTCGGCGATGAACGGCTAAACCGTTCGAACAGACCGGTAAGAAAGGGGCGGCGGAACCTGGTTCCGCCGCCCCTTTTCTTTGCCGGCAACACCGGTTCCGCCGCAGTGGCGCATTAAATGTTTCTCAAGGCTGCGCGCTTATGCGCGAGGATGCCGACCCAGTCTCAGGGCGGGCGGCCAGGACGTGGACATCCTGAAGCCATAGGGAACCAAGGAGACCGGAAATGCTGCGCAAATTCATCAAGAACAACAAGGGCGCCACTGCGATCGAATATGGTCTGATCGCCGCCCTTATCGCCGTCGCCGCCATCACTGCGATGCAGGGCCTCGGCACGTCGATCCGTACGACCTTCAACAACGCCGCGTCGGCGATGAACGGCTAAGCCGTTTCATTCGAAGGATCGCGAAGGGCGGTGGGAGCAGGCTCCCGCCGCCCTTTTCACTTGTGGGTCAGCAGGTCGGGCGTGGCGGCGCGCACATCGTCGCCTTGAACGCCTGGATGCGTTCGGTGACCTGCCGTCCTTCCTGTTTTTCCGCTTCCACTTCCTCAGCGGTCCGGCAGCGCCGGGTGTTACCGAGGCGGGTGCCGAGCGTCGCTTGAACCGTGCAGATCCGCCGGGCTGAAGGCGCCTTGGCCGACCCCGTCGAGGCCGGCTCGCCCTGGACGGCGAACGGCACCGCGACGAGCGTGAAGGCGGCAAGAATGGCGGTCGGCTTCATGGACATAGCTTCATCTCCAGCGTCGCGCAGTCGGCGGGATGATAGCCGGGCAGGTCCGGCGGGCGCAAGCCTCAGGCGATGGCCAGGAATTTCTCGCGGCGCTCCTTGCGCACCGCGTCGCGGGAGAGCGGGGTCAGCGCGTCCAGCTCCTCGCCGATCGCGGCGCCCAGAGCGGCGATGGTGGCCGCCGGCTCGCGATGCGCACCCCCGGCCGGCTCCGGCACGATCCGCTCGATCACGCCCAGCTGCTTCAGGTCCTGCGCCGTGACCCGCATCGCCTCGGCGGCGTCGGCCGCCTTCTCCGCGGTCCGCCACAGGATCGAGGCGCAGCCTTCGGGAGAAATCACCGCATAGACGCTGTGCTCCAGCATCAGCACCTTGTTGGCGGCGGCGATGGCGATGGCGCCGCCGGAGCCGCCCTCGCCGACGATCGCGGCGACCAGCGGCACGCCGAGCGCCAGACATTGCTCGGTCGAGCGGGCGATCGCCTCGGCCTGGCCGCGCTCCTCCGCCTGCACGCCCGGAAAGGCGCCGGGGGTATCGACCAGGGTGACCACCGGCAGGCCGAAGCGGTCGGCGAGCTGCATCAGCCGGATCGCCTTGCGATAGCCTTCCGGCCTCGCCATGCCGAAATTGTGCTTGAGCCGGCTGGCGGTGTCGTCACCCTTTTCGTGGCCGATGATCACCACGCGGCGGCCGCCCAGCCTGCCGAGCCCGCCGAGGATTGCCTGGTCCTCGCCGAAATTGCGGTCGCCGGCGAGCGGCACGAAATCCTCGATCAGCCCTTCGACATAATCCTTGAAGTGCGGCCGCTCCGGGTGACGGGCGACCTGGGCTTTTTGCCAGGGCGTCAGCTTGGCGTAGGTGTCGCGGAGCATGCGTTGGGCGCGCTCCTGCAGGCGGCCGATCTCCGCCTCGATATTGGGTTCGGAGGCGGAGGCGGTGTCGCGCAGTTCGGCTTTCCAGCACATTGGGATCCTAAGCTTAGAATTCCACGTGGACAAGTTGTCGCG
>JADMIO011107721.1_pt1 | contig 69305 bp, 61 predicted proteins | sample 8958161 | NCBI WGS metagenome assembly JADMIO01 (sample SAMN16585339, study PRJNA669376) | soil metagenome | isolation source: Crop rotation soil | place: USA: Cullars Rotation, Alabama | collected 2011 | reverse complement strand
GCCGCGACTTCAAGTCACGTGAATTCCAAGCTTCGGATCCCACTGTGCTGGAAAGAAATCCACCCACGCATTGTGGGGCGGAAGCCGGTTCTGAAGTTTTGCGGCGATCCTTTGCTTTGATCCGAAGTATCCGAACGCAGACATATCTTAGCTTTTGAAGAGTCTAGTTCTTTTCGACCCTCTGAGTATAGGACTCTGCGGTTGACGGAGTCATGCCTGCCGTTGTGATTTCGCATTTGAACTCCGGTACCTTTGCTGCAAACGATTGAGAATCGCTCGCTCGCTCGCATCGCAGGCATGGCTCATTTTTTCACGACGACATCAACTCACGGCGGAATATTCTTGTCAGCGCAGACGGCAGACGGCAGGACACAAGGAAAAAGGAAAAAGGAAAAAGACACACCAGCCTAGGACACGTGAATAACTCCAGTCGCCATGATTCTGACAACGCCGATCGCAACTAATAGAATAGCGACATCAGCCCAGCTCAAACGAAGGGGATTGTTGCTGGATTCGGTCGCTATGCTTCGCCCCTCACCCAACCCTCTCCCAGCGGGAGAGGGCTGCGGTACTAACACGCTCGTGACGTGCCCGCCCGCAAGCTTCGCACCCTCACCCGGCCTCTCCCAGCGGGAGAGGAGAGGAGGGGGTTCTGACGCGCCCTCCCTTACGGTCGGGCTACTGCCCCGTGCGGATGCAATGCCGACGGTGGCGAAGATCCAAAAGAAAGATTCTCCGATACGGCCCACTGCGAAAGGGAACGGCATCGGCAAATAGACCAGCAGCGCGAGAGCCGTCCCGGCAATTACCGGAACTGCGATCATCCCAATCAACGCTTTGACTCTGCTAACGCCTGCAGGCGCCCAATTCCGCAATTCCTTTCCCATCAGAAACGCGAAGGCGCACAGCGATAACGCACCGAACAACGTCACCACGTAACGCACCGGCATCGGCACGTCGAACATCTGGGAGAGCGCGCTGAAATCACCGACGAAGGCGGTCGACATGAGATTTCCCAGCAGCGTCGCAATCCCAAACCATCCCAGATAGAGCAGCCAGAGTCCGGCGCGGCTGTGGAGCGCCTGCATCCTGCGGGCGGGGCGCGGCCATCCTGGCCGCATCTTCCTCGTCGTTCGGTACGCAAGCCAGCAAACGAGACCGACCGCCAGACAAAACAGAGGACCGGAAACGCCGATGATTGCACCCTGGTCGAGCGTGCGAGCAGCCGGATCGATACGAACGTAGAGGTGATACAGAACGAACGGAACCTTGAACACATACGCCGCTGCGGCATGGGCCGACTCGTGCAGGATGAGGATTATCGTGTAAGCGGCGACGAAGATAACGACCGGTCGTAGGGTGACAACGTTGTCCATGCGGGCGACAGCGTATCACGGGCACGAAGAACAGTGATGAGTGATGAGTAATGAGTGATGAGTAATGAGTGATGAGTGATGAGTGATGAGTGATGAGTGATGAATAAAGATCAGGACGCCGCGTTTATCCGCGTGAATCCGCGGCTAGTGCTTGTTCGACAACGACGGCTTCGGCTTTTTCTTCGAAGAGAGAATCCTGAATTGGATCGAGACCGAGCGCCGCGCGCACGCGCGCAAAGCTGCGGCGATGAATTGCAGTCGCGCCGAGTTCTTTCAGACAGCGGCAATGCTCAGGCGTGGGATAGCCTTTGTGGGTTTTGAAGTTGTAGCCGGGATGCATCGAGTCAAAGTCAGTCATTATGGCGTCGCGCGTGGTCTTCGCGATGATCGACGCAGCGGCGATGCTGGCTGAGAGTGTGTCGCCTTTGATGATGCCGCGCTGCGGAGTGTTGCAGTGCGGAATGCGGCGCGCATCGACGAGAATGAAGTCGGGTTGCGACGCGAGGCCTTCAACCGCTCGCCGCATCGCCAGCAATCCTGCGTGGTAGATGTTCAGCGTGTCGATCTCTTCGACCTCCGCACGCCCCACGGCCCAGACGATGCAGTCGCGTTTGATTTGCTTGGCGAGTTCCGAGCGGACGGATTCATCGAGTATCTGTTTCGAATCATTCAGTCGCTTCAATTTGTAATTCTTCGGCAGGATGACCGCGCCGGCGATGACCGGCCCGGCGAGTGGCGCCATGCCCGCTTCATCAACGCCGGCGATCATGTTGAATCCTTGTGACCAGAGATCGATTTCGAATCGGAGAAGATTGTGAAGGCGCTGGCCTTCCGCGCGGTTCTTGCGCCAGCGCTCTCGGATTAACTTCGCGAGATGATGCGCTCCCTGTCGTGAATCGCACTCGAGCGCTTCCACCAACCCTTTCGGGACGGTGCGGGCGCGATCGACATAGCGACTCTTCAGCTCAGGTATTGATTTCGCGAGGATCTCTTCGAGTGTCGGCATAAAACGTATGGCCGCAGATTAACGCGGATGGGCGCGGATAAGAAATAAAACAGCCCGGGAATTTTCAGGATAATTATCTGCGCTGAGCCGCGTTCATCCGCGGCTGACCTATTTCCCCAGCAAAGCCGCGAGCGCCTTCTCATCCAGCACATAAACATCAGCGGCGCTCGTCCCGCCCACAGAAACGGTAAACGTCGGATGGCCGGCAGCTCTCAATCGCATCAGCATTGCCTGATTACTGACGTACGTTCGGCCGCGCGCATCGATCAGGAAGTCGCCAACTCTTAGCTGGTTGACCGTTGCCGGATCAGACAGATTGAGCGAAACCAAATCGGCCCGACCTTCCCTTTGCGCGTAGTACGCAGACACCGTCTCTAATTCGCTGACGACGATTACGTTCTGTGGCGCGCGTCTCGCAATTTCGCGCAAAGCGTCACGCATATACGCATCGTAGAATTCATCTTGCGGGAAATAAGCTCCGGATTTTGCCGCGCCGCCCGCCAGCGAATTCAGGTACAGTCGATAGTGTGGCGTCGCCTTGGTGGCGGACCAAAACGTAGCGAGTATAACCAGCGATGTCAGCGCGGCCCGTGCGTAAACTCTTACGGAATCGCTATGGAAGATACGCGCGCAGAGGCGGCCGAACTGTCGCGCCAGAAACTGAATGCCGAGCCCGGCGGTGATCATTATTGCGGGCAGCAATGAAGTGATGTATCGCGTGAATTTCCCGCCCGTAAAGATGAACGTCATCCCCCACACGAAAAACCAAAACAATATCAGATAGCGGCCATCTCCCTTCGCGCGTCGCCAAAGGAGAACGAAACCAGTGGCGAATGCACCGAGTATCGCGACGGGCAGCTTTGTCAGCAGTAACACAAAATAAAAATACCAAGGCTCTCCGCGCAGCCAGTCGCTTACGCGATGCGAATACAAGCGGCCCATGAACTCGTAGCTGTCATGGCCGATTTGCTTGTAAGTGAAAAATCTCGCCATCGCTTTCCATGTGCCCGGCAGTACGATCGGAGGGTTAAAGATCAGAAACGCAATTCCCATGACGGCAAAGAGTTTAAGGAATTTCTTTCTACCAAGCCGCCAGCGCGTGACTTCTATTCCCTGGAAAATCCAGTAATACGCGACAATCACGGTCAGGAGTTGTACCAGGTATTTCGACGCCATCATTGCTCCGAGCGCGACGGCCGTGGCCCAATAGAACGGTTCAGGACGCCGATGCGGTTGCGACTCGGCAACTCTCTGTCCGCGTAGCCAAAAGATAAGCGCCAGCAGGAAAAAGAAGGTGAGAAACGTATCCTCTTTCGCAATGCGATTGAACCCGATAGTCATTGGATCGAGCGACCACAGCGCTGCTGCGAGCAAACCGACCTCTAATCCAAACAACTCCCTTGCCAGCACGAAAATCAGAATTGCGGTTAGCGCTCCGATAATGACGTTTGGCAGGCGCAGCGCGGTTTCGACAGGCACCGCGGAAACAGGATGAGCAATGACATAAGAAGTTGCGTTCCATCGCTCGGCTGCGACGACGCTCGCGCTCAGCGCCGCTTTCATCAGGAAAGGGTGTTCGCCGTTCGATGAGGTCAATCCGTTGCTGCGGTAATCGTTAACCGCGATGAGCTTATTCAGCTCGTCTTCGCTCAGGCCTTCGCCGGCCAGATCGTGAACACGAAAAGCAAAGCCAGCTATTACCAGCACGGACAGGGCCAAAGCCAAAATGGGACGAGGAATCGCTCGAGTGGTCTCGCCGAAAAAATCCGGACGCAGGCCGGCAGTAAAGAACGGAACAGCAGGGGATGACAAAACCTGGCGGGGCCTCCTCAAAATCAAAACGCGACCGAAGAAAACCAATGCCGGCCGCGCGAAGCGCAAGCTTAACGTGTATCGCCTGCACGAGCAAATGTGTAACCTCGCGCAAATCGGCAGCGACCTGGAGGATGAGCTTGCAATCAGCGATTAGATCAGCCAATATGAGCGCTTGATTCTGACCCTGCCCTTCGAGCAAACGATCGCTTCGAGGGGTATTTAGCTTTACTCGATTCTACTCAAGAGGTATCAGGAATAGATGGCACCAGCACTTCAGCAGGAGAACGCACCGACGTCTTCGGCCCCGGCCTTTCGCATAGATCAACAACTTCATCAGATTCTTTACAAGCCGGAACCCCGTTCGGCTTTGCAGCCCCTGCCGGAACCGGCCGTGCTGCCGGAGCCGCCCTATCCGCTCAAGCCCGATCCGCAGCCGATGACCAAGTCCGAGTATCAGAAGCTGAACGCGATCCGCACGTGGAAAACCTGGGGGGCGCCGTATTTTAAATCGCGCTGGTACAGCAAGGACCTGCGGCCCATCATCCCTTACCTGTTTACCGACTGGAAGTGCAATTACGATTGTCACTACTGCTGGTCTTACAACAACAAAGTAAAGGGAATGACTGAGGACACCGCCAAGCGGTCGATCGATTGGTTGCACGGAATCGGTTCGCGCGTATTGGCGCTGATGGGCGGCGAGCCGCTGCTGCGTCCCAAGTTTATCCACAAGATCGTTTACTACAGCGCGAAGAAAGACATCTTCGTCTACTTGCCGACGAACGGTCGCCTGATGAAGCCGGACGTGATTGATCGTCTGGGTGACGCGGGCGTTGCGACTGTAAACCTCGCCGTCGATTCAGTGAAGGATCGTAAGTCGCTGCCGAAGGCGCTCGATCCGATTCGTCCGTACTTTGAATATCTCGTGAAGCGGCAGCATCACTACGGCTACACGGTGATGTTCAATATCAACATCTGTCGCAACAACATGGACGACGTGAAAGAGCTGACTGAGATTGCTCACGATCACGGCATCGCGACCGACTATCACATCAACGAGTCGCCGATGACTGAGCAGACGCACTTCAAGCACCTCGACGAGAATGTTACCTATCTGACGCCGGATGATTATTCAAAGGTTGACGATCTGCTCGACTATCTCGACGCCAAGCGCCACAACGAAGGCTACAAGATGGTCAACCAGAGCAAGCACATGCAGGACATGAAGCAGCTCATGCGCGGTGAAGTGCCACCCTGGAAGTGCCGCGCCGGTCAGAACTCTTTGATCATCCGCACCGATGGCACTCTGGCGCCGTGTTTCCCGATGTACTCAGTTACGCATGACTGGGGCACGATCGAGAATCCGAAATTCGATCATGCGCAGTTGGATGAGATGAAGCAGGAATGTTCTAAGCACTGCCTGTCGACCTGCAACTACATTCTCGCGTACTGCTATGACACGAAGCGCGTTTTGAAGTGGACTTTGAAGCAGGCCATGCACGGCTTCAAGGGATCGACCGACACGATTCAGTAGTCTACTCGAAACCTAATGCAGGAAAGCCCGCGACCTGATCGGCGCGGGCTTTTTGTTTGCCCTTACGGTAACTTCGCAAAGGCAAACGTCACCAGCCGCGGCGGCTTGCCTTCATCCTCTTCATGCCACCATTCGTTCAGTTGTGACAGCGCGAGACCGTTGGCGTTGGCTGCATTTAGAAAATCCGAAATATGATGGACGAACGCGGGAATCTGAATGGTTTGATTGTCGCGAGCGAAATTTGCAACCGTGCCCTGATACTGGCGAAACGGATGAAGTTCGCTGATGAAGAACGTGTCGTTGGGGACAACAACACGCGCAGCTTCAGCAAAAACCTGCTTGAGATCGGCGATGTGCTCAAGCACCAAATTGCAGGAAACCAAGTCGACTGAGGCATCTGCAATAGGCCAGTGTTCAGTGATGTCAGCAACTGTGAATGTAACGTTTGCGGCTTTTGACTTGGCTCGCGCCTGCGCAATCATCTCATCTGAAAAATCCACCGCCTGAACGTGTTCGCCGATTTCCGCAAAGAACGACGTGTTCTTGCCGGTACCGCAACCTATTTCCAGAATTGATTTAAAGCGAAGACCACCGAGGATCCTGCGCGTGATCGTTTCGTCAAGATCGCGTGTGCGGTTTCGATCGAAATCGTAGGTGCTCGCCCATTCGTCGTAGGCTTCCTTCGTCTGCATAAACGAAGTCTTCGGTGGTCTTAACCGCCCGCAACAGCCAAAGGTTCTTTGTCGGCCTTCGGTTTCCAGCGCAACACCGGTTTGCGCGCGGCGGCGGCTTCATCCAAACGACCGATGCGCGTTGATTGTGGCGCGTTTAGAAGCAACTCAGGGTTTTCGTTCGCTTCTTTTGCGATCGATCGCATTGCGTCAATGAATTGATCAAGTTCCTGCCGGCCCACCGATTCAGTCGGTTCGATCAGCATAGCTCCCGAAACGATCAGCGGAAAATAAATCGTCATCGGATGGAATCCGTAATCAATCAACCGCTTGGCAATGTCGAGAGTGTGCGCGCCCTTTCGCGACTGTCGCTTGTCCGTGAAGACGACCTCGTGCATCGGATCGCTAGCGAATGGCTTGTCGTAGTCTGAGATCAGACCGTGAGCAATGTAGCGCGCATTCAGTACCGCTGCTTCAGTCGCCTCACGCAGTCCGTCGTAGCCGTGCGTGAGAATGTACGCAAGCGCGCGCAGCATCATGCCGTAATTTCCGTAGAAGGCTTTGACGCGACCGATTGACTGTGGATAAGCGAAATCAAGACGGAACGAGTCTGGAGTCTGGAGTCTGGAGTCTGGAGTCGAAGAACCGCTATTAGCCTTGACCACACGTGGGACCGGTAGAAAAGGTTCAAGCTCGTTTGTGCAACAGCACGGTCCCGAACCCGGCCCGCCCCCACCGTGCGGCGTCGAAAAGGTTTTGTGTAGGTTCAGGTGAATCACGTCGACGCCCATGTCGCCGGGCCGTGCGACGCCCACCAGCGCGTTCATGTTGGCGCCGTCCATGTAAACCAGACCGCCCGCGTCATGAACGATGCGGCAAATCTCCTGGATGTTCTTCTCAAACAGGCCAAGCGTGTTGGGATTCGTCAACATCAACCCGGCGACATCGCCGTGCGCGCAGAGTTCGCGCAAATGATCGAGGTCCGTCAAACCCTCCGCCGTTGATCGAATGGTTTTGACGGTGAAGCCCGATAGATGCGCCGAAGCAGGGTTCGTTCCATGCGCCGAATCCGGGATCAGCATCGTGCGTCGTTTGGCAGACGCTTCCTTGCCATCACGCGCGTCGATAAACGCGCGAATGATCATGATGCCGGTCATTTCGCCGTGAGCTCCGGCCGCGGGTTGTAAAGAGATTCCAGGCAGGCCGGTTATCTCAGCGAGATACTGTTGAAGTTCGTAAATCACTTCGAGCGCGCCCTGGGCGTCGGCTTCCGATGCGAGCGGATGAAGATTCGCAAAGCCCGCGATGCGCGCGACTTTCTCGTTCAGCCGCGAGTTGTATTTCATCGTGCATGACCCGAGCGGATACATGCCCATGTCGATGGAATAATTCCACGTCGAAATGCGGGTGAAGTGGCGCACCACGTCGACCTCAGTGACCTCCGGCATGCCCGCGAGGTCATCTTCACGCTGAAGGTCGCGCGGGATGATTTCGTCGAGCGAGGTTTCTTCGACATCGAGGGGCGGCAGGCTGTAGCCTGCTCGGCCCTCTTGCGAGCGCTCAAAGATGAGGTGCTCGTTTTGGCTGGGGTGATTGGTAACTTTTGAGATCATTGATTCATCGATCCATTGATTCATCGAATCAATGAACAAATGAGTCAATGAGTCAATGACTCAATTCCTGCGACCAGTGCATCAATCTGTTGGCGCGTGTTCGTCTCAGTCACGCAAACCAGAAAATCGTTCGGGCGATTCGAATTGAAGCGCGACAAAGCGATCCCGCCATCGATTCCTTTTTCGTTTGCCAGTTTCTCGAGCAACTCGATCGCCGTCACAGGCCCGCGGACGACAAACTCGTTGAAGAAAGGCGCCGAGTAGGGAAGCGAGAACCCTTTGAGCTTCGCAATCTCGCGCGCCGCGTAATGAGCCTTCTGTGCGCACTGTTGGGCGGCTTCTTGCACGCCGCGGCGGCCCATCGTTTCGAGGTACACAGTCGCCGCCAACGCGATCAATCCTTCGTTCGTGCAAATGTTCGAGGTCGCTTTTTCGCGGCGAATGTGCTGTTCGCGCGTGGCCAGCGTCAGGACGAATCCGCGACGGCCTTGCTTGTCGAATGCTTCGCCAACCAGACGGCCGGGCATCTGCCGCGCATATTTTTCGCGCGTGGCAAACAATCCAACGTAAGGACCGCCAAACGAAACCGGCACGCCGAACGACTGGCCTTCAGCCACGACAATGTCGGCGCCGCAGGCTCCCGGTGATTTCAAGAGTCCGAAGGACATTGCTTCGGTAACGACGACTACCAGCAGAGCGCCGGCGGCGTGAGCTTTTTCAGCAATTGCGGTGACGTCTTCGATGCAGCCGAAGAAGTTTGGCGATTGCACGATGACTGCGGCCGTGTTGTCATCGATGGAATCCAATAACGTCTGTCCATTCTGCTCGTCACTTTTCGCGTGCTGCAGTTCGATCCCCGCGTGCTGTACGTATGTGTGCGCTACTTCGAGATATTGCGGATGAATCGCCGACGAAACAATTACTTTTGATCGCCTGGTGACGCGTTCCGCCATCAGCACGGCTTCGGCCATCGCCGTCGAGCCGTCGTACATGGAAGCATTCGCTATGTCCATTCCGGTCAACTGGCATACGAGCGTCTGAAACTCAAAAATCGCTTGCAGCGTTCCTTGCGAGATTTCTGGTTGATAAGGCGTGTATGCCGTGAAGAATTCCGATCGTGAAATCAGGTGATCCACGATCGTGGGAATGTAATGAGAGTAAGCGCCGCCGCCGAGAAAACTAATCCGCTTCGCAGCCTGGTTGCGCGCGGCCAATTCGTCGAAACGATTCAGCAGTTCGAGTTCAGACATGGCCGCGGGCACGTTCAAGTGTTCGCGGCGCCGGAGGTTCTCCGGAATCGAATCGAAAAGGTTTTCCATTGAAGCAACGCCGATTTGCTGCAACATTTCGGCGCGCTCTTCAGGCGAGTTGGGAATGTAACGCAATCTATTTACTCTTCTGCTTTCGTGAAATCTTCATACTCGGCGGCGGTGAGCAGACTGTCGACCTCGCCGGGATTCTTCATCGTCATTTTGATCATCCAGCCGTCGCCATATGGATCTTTATTTACCCGCTCAGGCTCATCATTCAACGACTCATTCGTTTCGCTGACCTTGCCGGCCACGGGCGTGAATATTTCTGACACGGCTTTCACTGATTCGACGGAGCCAAACGAATCGTTCGCGGTGAATTCGTCGCCGACTTTCGGCAGCTCCACGTAAACCACATCGCCGAGTTGTTCCTGTGCGTGGTCGGTGATGCCGATGACGGCAGTACCATCTTCGACACGCACCCATTCGTGATCTTTGCTGTAGTGAAGATTATCGGGAACGTTTGCCATGTTTGACCTCAATTATGAGATTTGAATTCTTAATTCTGAATTTTTGCCGCCGGCCGACCGGACATAATAGTAATTCAAAATTCAAAACTCAAAATTCAGAACCCAGATCACTTCGCGCGTTTGTAAAACGGCAGCGGAACAATCTCTGCTGCGATCAATTTTCCGCGGCAATCGATCTGAAGTCTTTGCTCCGGTTTCGCAAACTCCGTCGGTACGTAGCCCATACCGATATTCTTTTTTAGAAATGGCGCCGGACTCCCGGATGTTACCTTACCGATCCGAGATCCATCGACGACAATGTCCTGTTCGTCGCGGGCAATGCCGCGCTCAGTTACTTCAAATCCGATCAGCTTCCGCTTGATGCCTTCATCTTTCTGTTTTTGCAAAGCTTCCCGACCGATGAAGTCGCCTTTGGCCAGCTTCGTAATCCAGCCGAGATTTGCTTCAAGCAGAGTTGTTTCTTCATCGATCTCGTGGCCGTACAGGCACATGCCTGCTTCCAGCCGCAGAGTGTTTCGCGCTGCTAGCCCGCATGGCAGCACGCCCTCGTCTGATCCGAAGTTTCCGGCGTCGAGCATCTTGTTCCAAAGCTGCTCAGCCCTGTCCGGCGCGGCGTAAACTTCAAACCCATCTTCTCCGGTGTAGCCCGTGCGCGAAATGATCGCCGTCACATTGTCCACTTCGCCATGCCTGAAGTGGTAGTACTTGATTTCCGAAAGCGGCGTCGCGGTCAGATTCTGCAGAATCGAAATCGCGTCGGGACCTTGCAAGGCAATCTGACAATACTCAGCGCTGGCGTTGCGCAATTCGACGTTCTCACCGTTGTGATGCGATTTGATCCAATTCCAGTCTTTGTCGGTAGTCCCGGCATTCACGACCAGCAGCAGATGATCTTCGGCCAGCCGATAAACGAGCAGGTCGTCGATGACTGTGCCGCGTTCTGTGGTTAGAGCTGAGTATTGCGCCTGCCCATCGATTAACTTCGACGCGTCATTCGAGGTGATCTTGTTAACGAACGGGATCGCGTCTTCGCCGCGCACGTCAATCTCGCCCATGTGCGACACGTCAAACAAACCGGCGTGCGTACGCGTTCGCAGATGCTCGGCGATCGTTCCGGCGGCGTATTGCACCGGCATGTCCCAGCCGCCGAATTCGACCATGCGCCCGCCCAGCTTGCGATGCGCATCATTCAGCGATGTCTTTTTGAGGTCGAGTGCCGGCGCGGTCACGTTTATTCCAGAGCCTTTCGAGAATCAGGCTTGCAGATTACTTTAAGTTGCTTGCGGTAAATCGAAAGCTAACATGCAGGTCTAAGTGCGTCAAGCGGACGGATCGCTTCACCTTCCCAACTGTTCACATCGGCAGGTCTGACATAAAATGCGACGCGTGAATGTGACGCGCCAGAATCCTTTTGTGCGGTACGCGGTCGGCGTCTTGCTCGTTGCGTCAGCGTTGGCGGTGACCCTGCTCGTGTGGCGGGTAGTCCAGGCGCCCCCGACACCATTATTTCTGGTTGCGATTATCTTAACCGCATGGTTCGCGGGGCGTGGGCCGGCGATTTTGGCGACGATAGTGGCTGGGCTGACTATTGACTATGTGTTTATTGCGCCGCAGTACCAATTGAGCGGTAATTGGGACGACCTGGGTCGCATTTTCGTTTTTTCCATCGAGGGAATTTTGCTCTCCCTGCTCATCGTCTCGCGCCGTCGGGCAAGCGATGAGATCCGTGAGTCGCGTGAAGAACTGCGCGCGTTATCAACCCATCTGCAGACGATTACGGAGCGCGAGCGGACCCGCATCGCTCGCGAGATTCACGACGAGTTGGGGACGCAACTGACTTCGCTGAAATTCGATGTTGCCTGGTTGCGCGATCGAGCCGCGAAGAATGACGAGTTATCTGACGAACGCCAGAAGCTGTCGGGCATGTTGAAGAATATCGACGGCGCAATCGGATCTGTACGTCGCATCGCCACTGAGTTAAGGCCTGCCGTTCTGGACACGCTCGGGTTGACGGCCGCGATCGAATGGCAAGCCAAGGACTTTCAAGATCGAACCGGAATCAAATGTCATCTGGGCCGAATGGAGGAAGACATTCAGCTTAGCGATGAGACCGCGACCGCAGTGTTTCGTGTTTTTCAAGAATCGCTAACGAATGTTGCGCGCCATGCGCATGCGACTGCGGTGAAGGTTGGCGTCGAAAGGATCGATGGCCGCTTGGTCATGGAAATCGAAGACAACGGAAAGGGCATTGATCTCGCAACGATAAACGCGGTGCGGTCGCTGGGCATTATCGGAATGCAGGAACGCGTGCGCTTGTTGAATGGAGAGTTGACGATTGACGCTCCCAAAGGGCCAGGCACAACTGTGCGTGTCGAAGTGCCAATCGCCAACGGCATGATTGCAAATCGTGGAACGAGATGATTAACGTTCTCATCGCTGACGACCACACGGTCGTACGTCAAGGCTTGAAGCAAATTCTTTCGAGTGACCCGCAACTATCGGTCATTGCTGAGGCTGCCGATGGCAACGAAGTTCTGAGCGCGCTTGAATCGTTGAAGGTTGACGCGCTCGTTTTGGATATCACTATGCCGGGACGCAACGGCCTGGATGTTTTGAAGGAAGTGAAGCGCAGACGGCCGACGCTGCCGGTGCTGGTTCTCAGCATGCACCCTGAAGATCAATTTGCGATTCGCATTCTTCGTGCAGGCGCTGCCGGCTATATCACAAAGGAAAGCGCGCCCGAAGAATTAGTGGGCGCACTTAGAAAAGTTTGCAGCGGCGGCAAGTACGTCAGTCCGCAGCTCGCCGAAAGACTCGCTGTCTTTATCGAAGATGAAATCACGCGACCGCCGCACGAGAAACTTTCGGATCGAGAGTTCGAGGTCTTACGCATGCTGGCGCTCGGCAAAACCGTTTCTGAAGTCGCCGAAGAACTTCTATTGAGCGTGAAGACCGTCAGCACTTATCGCTCGCGCGTGCTGGAAAAAATGAAGATGACCAGCAACGCCGAATTGACGCGCTACGCACTGCAGAATGACTTGATTAGCTAAGTTTTTGGGAAGCTGCCCACTTCCTGATGTAGGACAACGTCTGACACTCCACCGCCCGCGATTCTCACAAAATAATCAGATACTGCTGATTGTCGCTGGATAGCGCCACGAGTATCGTTGCGCCGTGCTTGTCCCCCAATCCAACCGCCACTGCTACCACAAGTCTGCCACCTGGCCGCCGAGTTTCACCGGGCAACGCATGTTATGAACATCAGATTCAATAAAGCAGACGCCGAAGCGCGACTGGGGAGAATGGTGCGCACCAGAATTCCGATTGATGGTATTCCGGCGGGCGCAACTGGCTATGTGATGCAGATCGATGAAATGGAACGTGACGCGTTCGATCTGATTGTTGAGTGGCATGTGCTGGTGCACGGCAAACGACAGCACAATTGGTTCAGTAAGGACAATTACGATCGGCAGTTGACTGAAGTAGAGGAGCTTTCCACAAATGTCTGACTCATCAAGGAAGAAAAGTAAGGGTCCCGATTTTCGGGTCTATGTCGGCACTAGTTTTCCGAACACCGTGTTCTGTGAAATCGAGATGCTCGCGAAAGAACACGGACTGGCTGCCGCGCAAGTCGTGCGTCAACTGTTTCTCCGTGGGCTTGCAGCCTATCAGCGCGACGGAAGCCTTGACGATAATGTGCAAGACCACGAATCGCTGATGATGCGCGAGCAAAGCGAATCAGTCGAAATAGCTGCGTAAGGTAGCGACAATAATTACTCCCGCATTCGTTTTAAGTCTCAGTCCGATAACCCTTCGAATTAGCCATGCGCAATGAACGCTTGCGTTCCTCACCTTCGCCGTGGATTTGATCCAGTCGCAGAAGGAAACGCCTTCCTACCGTTGACGATCGCGGCCACACAGAAATACTGGAACTACGTGTTACGATTGCGCGATGCGTGAACTAGCTCATCTGTTTGAGAACAATCGCAACTGGGCCGCCGATATGACGAGGCAGGACTCGGAGTTCTTTCGGCGTTTGGCCGCACAGCAGACGCCCCAATATCTCTGGATTGGTTGCTCAGATAGTCGCGTGCCCGCAAATCAAATCGTTGGTTTGTTGCCCGGCGACATGTTCGTTCATCGCAACGTGGCGAACGTCGTAATCCACACCGATCTCAATTGTCTGGCCGCAGTTCAGTTCGCCGTAGACGTGCTGCGCGTCGCGCACATCATCGTGTGTGGCCATTATGGTTGTGGTGGCGTGCTGGCCGCGTTGAGAGACGATAAATTCGGATTGATCGATAACTGGCTGCGTCACGTGCAGGATGTACGGGCCAAGCATCGAGTTGAAATGGAGCAACTGGAGACGGAAGCAGATCGCCATGCTCGCCTTTGCGAACTCAACGTGATCGAACAGGTAATCAATATCAGTCAAACGACAATCGTTCGCGACGCGTGGCGGCGAGGACAGCAATTAGCTGTCCACGGTTGGATCTATGACATCAATGATGGGCTGTTGCGTGATCTCAGCATGTGCATCACCAGTGAAGTGGAAGCCGCTGCAAATGCACAACAGAGATAGGTTGCGTCGTGCCTGAGTTAGCGATCACTTTCGTCAAGCGTCGCGATGGCTCAGTGGTTGAGCGCTTCGACCGGGCTGACGGCTCGGCGACCTGGCAGCGCAAACATGGTGCGCAAGCACACTACTTTGCGCAGCACGACCTCACTCATCTAGCGGTTGAGACCGTCCTCGGGTACCGCAGAGGATTCTACGGACTGCTGGCCGAAGGTTTCGACATCGACGATCTTTCAGCCCCCATGCCACAGGATCAGGATCCCGTTGAGATCATCGTGGGGTTTCTCGATCGCGAACGCGCGATGAACGAGCAGTGGTCCGCGGCGCAGTTCAACGAGGGCGCGGCGATGCATTATTCATCGCGTGGGCTTTCGCATCCGCCAGTGCTTGATGACGCAGTCCTGGCAAAAGTGCGTCAACTCTCGCGAGAGCTTTGGGCGCAGTGGGCCGATCTTGCGGAAGGCGAATCGATGGTCTTGGAATTCACCCGCGGCGCGGCGAACAGCGCCAGTACAGAACAGGGCATCTAGCGCTCTTTCCGATCTCCCTTTCTGCTCATATCCGGCTTGACGAATGTATAGGGCCGAGGTATCTTCTGTTCACATGCGAATGGACGCATATGAAATTGGCGGGAAGAGGAGTCGATAATGGAGAATATTCAAGAGGCAGTGAAATCGAGGTATGGCGCCGTTGCCGGCAGTCGCTTGTCTTCGGAAGACGAAGGTGTGCGGGCGGTGGCCGAGGCCTTTGGGTATTCGACGGAAGAGCTTCGCTCGATACCCGCGGAAGCCAACATGGGATTGTCGTGCGGGAATCCAACGGCGATGGCGAATTTGCGTGAAGGTGAGACGGTCGTCGACCTCGGATCCGGTGGAGGGTTGGACGTTTTTCTCGCGGCCGCCAAGGTTGGCGCTCACGGTCGCGCGATCGGAATTGACATGACGCCTGAAATGGTCGAGCTGGCGCGCCGCAACGCCGCTCGCGGAAATGATGGCGAGCCGTTCACCAACGTTGAGTTTCATTTGGCAACGATCGATAAGCTTCCGCTGGCCGACAATTCAGTCGACTGCGTCATCAGCAACTGTGTAATAAACCTCGCGCCGGACAAGCTCGCGGTGTTTCGAGAAATCGCGCGCGTCTTAAAGCCGGGTGGACGGCTTGCCGTCAGCGACATCGCTTTGAAGAAATCACTGCCGCCGGAAATTGGCGAAGACGTAATGGCCTATGTCGGCTGTATCGCCGGAGCAATTCAGATTGAAGACTACCAGCGAGGATTGGCTGAAGCCGGATTTGCGAAGGTCCAGGTAATAGACTCAGGCTCCGACCTGAATGCCTACGCGAAGATCGAAAATCAGTCGGGCTGCTGCTCGCCCTCGATGACGCAAATTTCTTCTGATCCGAAACTGTCATCAGGTTCCTATAGTTGCTGTGCGCCGGCTCAGGCAGTCGACAACACGCAACTGAATGCGCTGAGCGATTTGTTAACGCGTTACTACGTCAATGACTATGCGGCGAGCGTGAAAGTGTTCGCCGTGAAGTAAGTGGGCAACCGAACCATTGAACCCACGAGATCATTGGCTCCTTTGACCCTTATTGACGCCCACGCGATTATTTTCGACACTTTCGTGATGAGCCGTCATTTTAACTAAAACACAACGTTCTTTCTCACGCTCGGCTGATAGAATAAAGGCGCTCTCCTCTCAATCTTCCCCACTTCCCGACGTGCTGGAATTCGGAAATCGGAGGAAATTTTATGCAGCTTCAAATCAAACGTATAACAGAACTTCTATTGCCATTATTGCTCGTGGTTGCGATGTGCGGGGTTGCGTCAGCGCAAGGTCGAGGGCGTGGTGGTGGTGGTGGACGGCCCACGGGAACTCCTGTTGGTGGACCGCCGACCGGCGTCGGCGTTGATAGGGGTATCGGAACCTCATCGGATCGTTCAAATGGTCGTGCCGATACAGGACGCGGCACGGCATCAGATCGCTCGAATGGTCGATCCGATGCGGGACTCGAGCGCGCGCGCTTGCAACGAGAGAACTCTCAGCAAGCGGACAAGGACCTTAGAGATCATCCCGGACTTGCTCCCAGCCTGCACACCACAGCGAACGATTTGCGCGCCGGTTATCAGGCTGCGTTGTTAGTAAATCCGAATCTGAAATTCGGTCAGTACGTGGCAGCCACACGACTTGCTGCTAATCTTGGAGGGACGAACGCGAACATCACCAGGGATGCGATTTTGGCAGGACTCGCTGATGGCAACAGTATCGGACGGACCCTACAGAATCTTGGTCTTGGCAAGGATGAAGCGAAGGCCGCGGAAAAGCTTGCTGATCGGCAAACAAAAGACGCGCGGCGGCGGTAATTGCTTCGAATAGAAAACCGCGCCGGCCTCGCACTCGGGAAACGAGACCGGCGCGGCGTGATCGCTGCAAGGAATAGCAGCGCTCAAGCTGTTGAACTTCAGTATTCGTGAATGCCCAGAATTCTCGGGCCGCCAACGTTCAGCGCTGAACGCACGGCTGAGGAATCGTATTGCATCAGCGAAGTGCCAGCGCCGTCGGTAAGAAATGTTGGCGCGAGGAAACCTCCGTTGCCGTTTTGCGAAAACTTGGCAACAACAACTGCTCCGTAAATTTCACCGTTGCCGGCGCCATCGCGCAGAACGACTCCGTTACCTAATACAAGAATCAACCCACTAAAATCCGGATTGCCGTTCAGGATCAAACTCCCCGTTACAATCAGCAATCCTGCCCCTCCATCCAGAGTGCAATCGCCATCGACGAAGGTGAACGCCGGAGAAGCGACGCTGCCTGAAGTCCCGGAGAATGTTCCAAAGTAACGCCCCTGCTCCATCGCACTCGCCCTCTGGTCCGCAAGAAAGGAGCGGGCCTGATCGGCGGTCTGCAAGAAATAAGGTAACGACGAATTACTGATGGTCGCAGCTTTTGGCGAGGCTACGCGCTCTTTCCCATCTGAGTTTGCCTGTATCGTGGTATCCGCCGCGGACGTGGCGCCAAAGGTGGGGAGAACGGAATTGCTCGCAGCATCGTGTCCAGTGTAATCCTTTGCGTTGCTTTGGCCGATTGTCCAATTGACAGGGTCTCCGTTGTCGCTACTGCGAGTGCACACCATGCATGGAGCTACATAATCGACGTTCGTGCGTTTGACGAGCAGTTCGAGCCGCTTGATGGCGCCCTTTGGGCCGTAACCCGTAAGCCGTAAAAGGAGTCGAGTGGGCTCTCCTGTCGCGATAGGCGTTTGATCCGGATCTCTAACCTCGACGCTATAAGCCAACCCGGTTTGTGACGCGTAACTGCTGGTCAGACCAACGCGATCCGGAGTCGATCCAACCGATGTATAGTTGTAACTCAGCCAGCCCGAGAGGCGGCAAACACTAGTGGGATCGTTGTCTTTGCAATCAGGGCCGACGTCGCCGGAACTGTTTGCCGTCGAGCGACTGATTGCGTTACGGAAGCTGATTTTCGTGCCGTTCGGCATCCCTGCCTGCGGGGCGACGTTCCCGCGCAGCACATTCAACGTCATTTGCATTCCAGCCTCGGCAGCGTAATAAGCCTGCATTTCGGCGGTCGAATCTACGGCGGTTCTGGTTGCCATGGTGGTCACTAGAATCAAAGTACCACCGGCGGCCAGCAATAGAGTCGAAATGAGCAAAACAGTTACGAGCGCGGCGCCACGCTCGCTGCGGCGCGACTCGTAAATCGTCGGTGCATGTTCCGTGTGCATGAGATCTCCCTAATATGCGACGAGATTGCTGTTGCGCAGCACGACGTCCGAAACCAGCAGCGTATTCGTCAGCGGCTGATAGCCTGGCGAACCCGGTGTACCAACAGCCGGTTGCTGAACGCACGCGGCGATAACCAGATACTTTGCCTGAGCAGGAGCGACCTCACCGGCTGATGCGCCAGTGATATCACAGCCCGACACTCCGTTATCCATTATGGTGCTGTAGGTGACGCGTTGACTGAAGTAATGAATGTGCAAGGCGTCCAGACGATTGGCCAACACGGTTCCGTTTCCGTTCGCGCCGTCAAAACGATCCCAGCGAGCTAACAAGTGACGGCCCTGGTCAGGCCAAACAAAGTACTTCACATCTTCGCCCGCGTCCTCATCTGCTACGCCAATGCCCTGTTGAGCTTGGAGACTGACGGAGGGGTTGAACTTGTTTAGGTTAGCGCGAATGCGAATCGTGCTGTTGCCAAACGCATCGGTCACCGAGTCGCCGGCGACGACACCGTTATCGCTCAAGTTGAATCCGGCATTAGCAATTTCGCGCGACATGATGTTGATTGCGCGCTGCGCGTCGGCGAGAGCATCAACTTTGTCATTGGTGCGAGTGCGAATCTTGAGTGACTGGGCCAGAAGCGTGCAAGCAGCCGCTGCTAACCCCAAGGTGATCGTCATCGCGATAATGAGTTCGAGCAGCGAAAAACCGCCGTCAGATATTGTTTTTTTGCGCAACATATTATTGCCGATCGCTTTTACAATGCGCGGTTTGGTCCTACGCTCAGAGCCGATCGCTGAGCTACGACGGACACCGATCCAAAGTATGAAGTAATCGAACTTGACCAGGAGGCCGGATCGTTGAGGGGCGCTACGCGCACGGTAATTGTCTTAGTAGTGGCTTGGCCGTTTATCACGTTCGAATCAGCTATGGTTGTGAAAACCTGATATTGCAGACCGGCGCGGGTGACCGTAGCCGGGGGCGCTCCCGCGGTCGCGGTCAAAGCTGCATCAAGAAAATCAATATTGCGAAGCTGTTCCATCTTTTGCTGGGCGACTGCCATCGCCAGATCTCGATCGCTGGCGGTGACCGCATTCCTGATTGAGAAATAGAAAAGCGATGCAGCGCCGAGCGCCACGATGCTCATCAGGACCAATGCAATCGCCGTCTCAAGAATCGAGAACCCGGCTTCCGCTTTTTGCGGCTGACCACTTTCCCGCACGTCGCTTTCCTGATTTAACTTGGTTCGCAACCTATTACCCTCAGTGTTCTATCTGACCGTGACTGTTACTGTCTTTGAAGTGCCGCACACTGAAGAGAACGTCACACTGCCGCTAGTCTTCTTCACCTGAATGGTAAACGTCTTTGGTGTGCTACCCGAGACTGTTGCTGAAGTCGGTGTGATCAGAATCTGGCCGCTATTGCTTGAAGTAGCAGTAATGGTTCCTGAACCGACGAAATTAACTAGACCGACGCTGACCGTACCAGACTTATTCTGCCCAATCGTGATTGCCGTCGGACTCGTCGCAATATCGCAAGGCACCGGTGTTGGCGTGGGTGTCGGCGACGGGAGGGGGGTCGGGGTCGCTGTTGGCGTAGGAATCGGTGTTGCAGTTGGCAGCGGCGTCGCCGTCGCGCTTGGCGTCGGTGTCGGACTCGCATTCGGATCCGGGGTTGGAGTCGGCGTTGGGGTTGGAGTCGGCGAGGACGAACCTCCATTCGGCGTCGGTGAAGGATCGACAATCACGGTGCCACCTTCGCCGCCGTTGAGCGGTGGAGTCGGCAAGGAAGAGTCGAAGAAGTAATCGGACTCTAGGGTTACATCTCCCGAACCAGTCACACCGACCCACGTTGTGTAATGGAAAGTTCGTTGTTCGAAAGTGACCTGAGCTTCCGCAAAGATTCTGCCGCGCCAGTCAAACACGAGATCAAACGGCATAGATATGGTAATGCCGCTCTCTGTTGAAATATTCTGCGTAGTGACGCTGCCGTTGCCTGCGAAGTCCATGGTGACGGCGTACGTCGATTCATTAAGCTGGTGGATCATGGCCCGCTCGCTTCCATTGGCGTGCCGGCGAACTGAATCGGCCCGAGCGCGCTCAACCAGCATGGCGAACTGGCGAGCGGAACTGGTGAGGTGCAAGTGAGCGCGGGCCCTTACGATTCCGACGAATGCGAATGTAGCGACGATCGCAGCGACCGCAATCGTGATGGCGAGTTGCAGGGTTGTGAACCCTCGTTGGCTGTTGCGCTTGTGTTTCTTCATTGGTGTTCCCGTCTCACCGGCCGGGACTAAGGGCGCATCACCTTGAGCAATCATAGTGCCAGCAACGAGACATAGGCCGAGCAAAGGTTTTAGTGAGGATTGGTACGCGACCAAGACTGTTTCTGTTACTTTGAGTGACGGTAAGTGGAAGCAAACTTCCTATTGACGTGATTCGGCTTTGCGAAGGCGCCTGTAAGGTTGAAAACAAAAGTCTATGCGCGCTCTTCTCTGATTTGCTATATTGATTCCGGTGTGGCCTCCGGTGTGCCCGCCTTGGTTGCTGATAAGCAACTCCTTCACGTTCGATTAGGCGGAACCGAGTCGCCTCTCTTCAATTCTCACTAATCGGTAACAAAGCTGAAATTGAATCAAATCGCCTCGCCTCTCCTCGCGATTTAGAAAGCCCGAGACAAGAAATGGCCAGATTGGACGAACTGCTTAGGCAGATGAAGCAAGAAGGCGCGTCAGACCTGCACCTGACTTCAGGTTCCGCGCCGTACGTGCGCATCAACGGCGATATGGTGAAGCTGAATTATAAGGATGTTTCAGCCGACATCTGTCGCGGTTTGATTTTCGAAATCCTTAACGACAAACAGAAAGAGATCTTCACAAACGACTGGGAGCTGGATGTAAGCTACCCGCTCAGTGGCGTTGGTCAATTTCGCGTGAACGTATTTATGCAACGCAACGGGATCTCGGCGGTGTTCCGATTGATTTCCGAAACGGTAAAGACCATTAGTGAGCTTGATCTGCCGGAGCAGTTGAATCAATTGATTGATATACGCGAGGGTTTGATTCTGGTCACCGGACCCACGGGATCGGGAAAAAGCACGACTCTCGCTTCAATGATTCATTCAATCAATGTGAGTCAGCAGGCCCATATCATCACCATTGAAGATCCGATCGAGTTCGTGCATCACAATGACAAGTGCTTGATCAGCCAGCGCGAGCTGGCAAGTCATACCAAATCTTTTGATAACGCTTTGCGCGCTGCGCTGCGCGAAGATCCGGACATTATCATGGTCGGAGAGATGCGCGACCTTGAAACTATGTCGCTGGCGATCACCGCGGCGGAAACGGGGCACCTCGTCTTTGGAACGCTGCACACAAATAGCGCGATCAAGACTGTTGACCGCGTAATTGATGTTTTTCCGGAAAGTCAGCAGACTCAGATTCGCGTGATGCTTTCAGAGAGCTTGCGTGGCGTGGTCGCGCAGGCGCTTTTGCAGCGGTCCGATCATCAAGGACGGGTCCCGGTGTGCGAAGTGCTTGTCAACATTCCGGCAGTGGCGAATTTGATTCGCGAGGGCAAGACCCACCAAATCGCCAGCGTGATGCAGACGGGACGCTCGCTCGGCATGATAACGTTCGAGCAGAGCATCCAGGAGCTGACTCAAAAAGGTTTGATTTCAAAGGAAGAGGCGGCAGCCTTCCTGCGTCGTCGTGGTGCGGCCAAGCACCTAACGGCTTCGCCCGCGTCTGCCGCTCGGCTCACGCCAAGTACCGCGATTAACTAAGGATTATCATCCGGCGACAGCATTCTCACCACGCGCTGCCACGAGCTGCGAAAGGGGAAGCAGTAGAACAAAACAATCGCTGACACTCCTCCTGCGCGCAGCATATCTGTCCAGTCGCCTCGCATAATTGTAATCACAAATCCCATCAAGGCGATCGCGCCGCCGATGAAGGCGACCTGCATCGTTGTGTCCTGCAGCGTCTTCAACAGGCCACTCGTGCCTTTTAGAGCGGCGATGTCTTTCAGGCGCATGGCCGCAAACTTGGTGCGTCTGAGGACGAACGCCCCGAGGCCGAACACAAGAATCGCAATCCACAATCCCATCAGCGTCGATGGTGAGCCCATCGGCCGGTACAGGCGATCTGCAGCGAAGTACGCGATTACAACTAACAGTACATCAAGAACGAAAAACGCGAGCACGAGCACCGACGCCTTTCGATGACGTCGCTCAAGCTCTGTTTGAATCGCTTGCGCGGTTGTAGTCATTGGTTTGAGGTGAGCATACGTGCGATAGGTTTCAACTTTCAAGTTTAAGGTTTCAAGTTGAACTGCTCGCGCGTGTATAACGCCAAAACAAAAAGGTCTCCAGCTCTTACGAACTGGAGACCTGAGACTTGGAACTTGAAACCAATTTACGGCTTAGGCGTTGGTGATTGAACGGCACGCGGTCGCGTCGCTTCAGAGCTCGATTGAGGAGTAGTCGTCTGAACCGGGACGCCACTGGGTTGCGTTGGAGTGCTTCGTTGAATTGACGGCTGCACTCCTTCGGGAAGTTGGCCGTTGTTTTGAATCGCTTTGTCGATCAAATCGGTTCCCTCGCCGTGCCGAGTGATCAGGATACCGTTGTTGTCAGTGGTGACGTTCGCGCTGCCGGTGATCTGCTGCACCATGTTTTGCATAAACCCAGGCTTGTCGCACATCGGCAGGTTCTTCTTAATCGGATCGGGCTCGGGAATCGCAGCGCCGATGATGTTCAGTTGCTCTTTGGCCTTATCGACATATTGGCTGTTGGGATAGTCGCGCACCAGTTGTTGATAGTACTTCGCAGCTTCATCTGGCTCTTCCTCTTCCTGGAAAGTCGTGGCGTACCGGAACAGCACTTCGTCCATCAGACAGAAGTTGGGATACTTCTCAACGACCTCTTTCAAACGATCCTGAGAGCCTTTCAAGCCACCTTTTTTCCCCTTGTATCGCGCGTCGTAATAGAACCGGGCAATCTGCAAGTTGTGCATCGCCAGATTGTCCTGCACTTCGCGCAGCCGCAGTTCAACTTCCGGGCGCAACTTCGTTTGCGGATACTGCTGCAAGAGAACTTTCAATCGTTGTTCGGCTTTGCGCGCGTGCGTGATGTCGCGGTCCGAAAGGCCCATCTGACGCATCTCGGTCTCGGCAACTTTCATCATTGCCGCATCAGCGAGCTGATCCGTAGGGAAGAACGTCAGCCAATCCTGATAAGCCTGCCCCGCCTGAATCAGGGCGCTCGTCGTGCCTTCAAGGTAGAACGAATCGGCAATAGCGAGTTTCGCCATCGGCAGGTAGGGCGAGTCGGGATAGGTTGTGATGATTGTCGTAAACAGCAATCTTCCAGTTTCGTGATTGCCTTTGCGGACTTCTTTCGTCGCGTCGAGGAACAGTACGCGATCGCGCCCGGGCGCGACTGAGCCGGTTAGTTCGGTGTATTTGTCCTGACTCTTGCCCGGCAGTAGACCGAACATGCGACGCTTGCCCTTCTGCGGTTTCGGTTTGTAATCGGAAGAAATCTGATCGTTGGCGGTGCGAGCGCCCGCCGTCTGTTGTAACGCCGCTTCAACGCGCGTATTCAATTCCGCAACCGAAGTCTCGAGTGCATCAATCTTCGAGGGGTCATATTTCTCCGCTTTGTCTTCTTTCGAGTGAAGATCGCTAACCTCGCTTTGAAGAGAGCTGACTTCCTTGAGCAGTCCACGCAGCCGTTCGCGCGGGTCGTCCGGGTTCTTGCTCTTATCGTTAGCGTCTTTGGGACTCAACGCGGCGATGCCGCTCTCGAGAGAACGCCTCATCGCGTCGAGCTTCGACCGCATTACATCGAGACGCTGCACATTCGACAGACCCGACTGGGTCTGGCCTGTGGGGCGTTGTGCAAAAGCGCGACCGCTCAATGTTCCGACCGCGAGGACTGCTATCGCTATCGCGAGCAGGTGAAATCCGCGACATGTGCGCGCTGATACTAAAGACATCGAAAAATCCTCCAAGAACTTTTGTGAGTTGGCCATTGTACGCAGTGGATGTGCAATCGGCTACTAGCTAAACCCACAGGACTGTGGCTTCGCGCAGTTTGCGCACCGCAACGCCGGGATCGTCTGCGCCAAAAATTGCTGAACCCGAAACGATGATTTCGGCTCCCGCGCCGGTAACGTCAGCGATGTTATCCAGATCGATCCCGCCGTCAATCTCAATTCGTGTGTGCAAGCCACGCTCGTCGATCATCCTGCGTAGGCGTCGTACCTTTTCCAGCGACTCGGGAATGAATGCCTGACCGCCAAAGCCTGGATTGACCGACATTAGCAAGACGTAATCCGCAAACTTAATAGCTTCTTCCAAGGCCGACAGCGGCGTCGCCGGATTAAGCGCGATGCCCGGTTTTCCCCCGGCGGCTCTGATCGCGCACAGCGTGCGATGCGCATGCGGGTCGGCTTCAATATGAATTGAAACCATTTGCGCGCCCGCTTTTACGAAGCTTTCCGCGTACCGGCCCGGTTCGACAATCATCAGATGCGCGTCTATGGGCAGTCGGGTTGCACGCGAAATGGCTTTTACCACCGGCAAACCGACCGTGATGTTGGGCACGAACCGGCCGTCCATAACGTCAACGTGAAGCAGGGAAGCGCCGGCCTGTTCGACGGTGCGAATCTGTTCGCCTAAGCGGGCGAAATCAGCAGAGAGAATAGATGGAGCTATCTCGATCATGACTGCAGCAAACTAAGGCGTCGGCGCATTAACTGGTCGCCGATTAGCATTGATAATAGCGCGATTCACGTTGCGCGCAGGAGTGTTCGAGTTCACGTTCGTACGCGTCGGCGTTCCTGCCTCGTTCGCGTTGTGATTCGCCGGCGTCGTGTTGGTGTTCCCGTTTACGTTCCCGTTGCGGTTGCGGTTGGCTGGGCGATTTGAGTTCGCGTTGCCGTTTTGATTCTCATTCGCGTTGCGGTTCGTTGGCTTTTTGCGATTAGCATTCGCGTTCGTGTTTGAGTTGTTCGCCGTCGCCGCCGAACTGTTTTCCTGCTTGTTCGCGTTCTCGTTCGCGTTTACCGGAGTTGAAGGTTCACCCTCTTTCGTTGCCCGGCTAATGTCTACGGCAACTGTTTGTCCAACCTTCACGACTTCACCGGCGCGCGGAAGCTGAATCAGGACCGTGTCAGGCTTGGCCTCACTCGTGGCGCGCGTTGCGCGTACACGAAAATTCAACCCCGCATCGCTGATAGCCGTCTCTGCGGTCGTTTTGTCTTTACCGACGATATCCGGCACCCGCGTTTCTGAGCTGCGCAACGAAAGATAAATTGCCCCAAGCAATCCCAGCGTAAACGCGATAGCGATTCCGATTACAATCGCAATTCGCTTCAGTATTGTGAGCGTTTGGCGGATGGCAGACACGTTTGGTTCAGGGGTTTCGGTAAATCTTAAGCAGGCTAAATCCCGCAAGCAGTGCGCCAGTCTAACATGCGCCCGCACGCGAGCGGTAGCAGCAATGTAACGCAACGTTCAGTTTGCAGTCGCAGCGCAATTTCTTAACTTGCCCCGTTAGCGTTTTCGTTCAAATGCTGCTACGAAGAAGCCTTCGACATCGTCACGATGGGGCCAGGTTCGCGCACTCCCGTTTTCGTTGAGCAAGTCCGCAGAGATATCCAGATCTGCACGCGTAAAATTCGGACTATTGCTTAGAAAATCGTCGATGACAGATTCGTTCTCGTCCGTTTCAATCGAGCACGTCGAATAAATCAGCCGCCCACCCACCCGCACTGCGGCGGCCGCATTCTTGAGAATCTGTTTTTGCTTCTCCGCGAGTTGCGCGATGTCGGATTCGTCGAGCCGCCAACGAATCTCCGGATTATGGCGCAGCGTTCCCGTGCCCGAGCAGGGTGCATCGACGAGCACTCGATCGAAGGACACGGGCGCGAAGGGTAACTCGCGCGTCGCATCGTGAATCATCACGCGAATGTTGTCAGCGCCCTGATACTCTGCGAATTGTTGAATCGTGCGAACGCGATGTTCGTAAAGTTCTCCGGCGATGATTGTCGCTTGCGGCGCGAGTGCCGCTATCAAAGTTGATTTGCTGCCCGGCGCGGCGCAAACGTCGAGCACGCTATCCGTTTCGCGTGCAACGACAGCATGCGCCACCAACTGGGAAGCTTCATCCTGAAAATAAATGAGACCTTCAGCCGCGAATTGTTGAAGCGCACGCATCCATGCGCCGAATTGGAGCGCAGGCATCCCTGCCTGCGGGTCACCGGCATCTTTGCCGGTGTTCTTCCTCTGAATGATTCTCCATGCGCCCGGTGCAATCTTCGATTCAATCAGCTCAGCGCCGCTCGCTCTGAGTTCATCGAGTATGTTCACAGGTGAATGACCAGGGTCACGTAGAGCTTTCGCGGTGAATCTAAACGCGAGCGGCGCCGGCTGATTGTTAGCACGCGCGAGGGCCACTGTTTCTTCAAATCCGAATTGCAGCGTCCATCGCTCGATCAGCCAGGGCGGATGTGAGGTTTCGATCGCAAGCCGTTGAAGGTCATCGTCGACCTTGCTTGTCGGATCGTAATTAAGGTCGCGCGTGGCCTGACGAAGAACTGCATTTACGAAAGCCGCAGCCGATTGCAATCGAGAAGCGCGAACCAGATTCACCGATTCATTTGTAGCGGCTGACGCTGGAATGCGCGTTAGGAATCGAAGCTGGTAGACGCCTAGCCTCAGTGCAACTACGACGGGCAAGTCCAGTTTTTCTATGTTTCGTGCAGCAAAATGTTCGATCGTTCGATCCAGCCATAGGCGATTTCGCAGAACGCCCAGAACTAACTCATGGCAGAGCGCCCGATCCTTCGGACTGAGAATTTCATCTGTCGCAGCGAGAAGAGCGGATGAGTACGCACCTTCTTCGACGCGCCTAAGGATGTCAAACGCGGCGCGTCTTGCAGGCGAAACTTTCATCAAGAGGTGGCGGAGAAACCTAAGCGATGAATTGAACGTCGACTTTGTGAGGGATGATCCCGCGCTCGTGGCCTTCTTTGAGCAGTCGATGGACGGCTTCGCGGCCGCGTTCGCCGTAATCGAGAGTCAAGTCGTTTACCCACATGGCCACAAATCGATCAGCCAACGCGGGATCCATGTCGCGGGCAAACTGCATCGCGTATTCGAGCGCGTCTTCGCGATGATCGAGCGAGTATTGAATGCTCTCTTTCAACAAACTCGAAACTTCGCGGATCGTTTCCTCGCCGAGTTCACGTCGAATCGCGTTGCCGCCCATCGGCAAGGGCAGGCCACTGGTTTGTTCGTGCCACCATTCGCCAAGGTCGAGCACCTTATGCAAGCCAAGGTTGTGATAGAAAAGCTGACCTTCGTGAATTAACAGACCGGCGTCACACTTACCGGAGGTGACCGCTTCGATGATTTGATCGAACGGAACAACTTCGTATTTGAATTTCGGCGTATGGATGCTCAGCGCAAGAAACGCGCTGGTCAAAATTCCCGGAACTGCGATCGTGAGGTTCGGGAGATCGCTTACGTCAGTTTGTTCTTTTGCGACGACAATCGGCCCGTAGTTGTCGCCGATCGAAGCGCCATGCGGCAGCAGGGCGTACTTGTCCGCGATGTACGCATACGCGTGAAAGCTGATCGCGGTGACGTCGTACGTGCCCTTGCGCGCTTCTTCGTTCAGCGTCTGAATGTCCTGAAGAGTGTGCTCGAATTGGAGATCACCTGTATCTATCTTGTGCGTTGCCAGTCCATAGAACATGAACGCGTCGTCCGAATCGGGCGAGTGCGCAAGTGAAATAGTTCGTTGTTGCGTTGCTGATGCTGTCATAAAGCTATCTAAAGCGGCGATCGACGTATTTAGAGCTAACATTGTCGCCGATCTTGATTTCTAAGAATGGCAAAACTTTCAATTTCGCTAAATGGCTGTCAACCGAGACTACAATCAAACCTTTAAACCATAGATTTGGAGGGTCGGATCCGTGTTCATCATTTATGACAAACCTCATTCCGGGTCTTAAGCCAACCTCGGTGCCCTTGTTGATAACGGCGAGTTGGGTGTCGTTGTCCTGCAGGATGGCTTGCACGTGGGCTTCAACCGGCCTCTTCAACAATTGAGAGATCGAGTCTGTTGGCAGCGAAGGCGGTCCTGAAGCAGATCTCTTTTCATCTCCTTCTCGCAAATAGAAAGAACCCAAATACCACTCAGCACCGAGATCTCTTCTCGGTTCGAGCCCCAGATTGATAGCGTTGCAGAATTCTATAAGCGACTCCTTGTGCATTAGGTACAGACGCTCGCCCCATTTGACGGGCACCAATTCGTCTTTTCGATAGTCAGCCGGCAGCTCCTCTTTGTACATCTCCCTATAAACCTTGGGATCCAGCAAGTCCCTCGCTTCTTCATCGCTTTGTCCGTGCGACTTTACTGTGTGCTTCGTCGTAGCAAATGAAATCACGCCCCCTTTGAATTCATAAGTTCCAGCTTCGAAATACTCTTGAGTGCAATCTCCAGAGTCAATGTGGAACTTACCTTCTGGCTCAATGGTAATTGTGCTTCCGGCAAAGCTACCACTATAGGTATAGGAGCCGATCAGTTCGCTGATCTGTATACCTGGATCTTGACCCGTTGCGCCGTTTGGGAATGACGCAATCATGAGCAGTGTTAGAGCGAGAGAGAGCTTGCGCATGACTGAACCTTCTATACAACCAACTCAGCGGTTATTGGTCGGTACAATGTATCTCGTTCCACCGCCTCAAATCCGGCTTCTTCGATCAAGCCGATCAATTCCGGCTTCGTCATTCTTACTTCGTTGTTGGATTCGACTGAATAGCTTTCGGTCAGTTCGCCGCCTTCCGTGATCGTGCCGTCGATGTCGTTGGCGCCGAAATGCAGCGCCACCTGCGCCAGTCGTTTCCCGAGCATCACCCAGTACGCTTTGATATGCGCGAAGTTGTCGAGCATTAGCCGAGACACGGCCATCGTCTTCAGCGAATCGATTCCCGAAGGGCCGGGAAGATGCGCAAGCTGCGTGTTCTCAGGATAAAACGCCAGCGGAATGAAACACTGAAAGCCACCAGACTTGTCCTGCTGCTCACGCAAACGAACCATGTGATCAACTCGATCTTCGATCGATTCGATGTGACCATAGAGCATCGTCGCATTAGTCTTCAGTCCCGCCGCATGTACCTTGCCGGCGAGATCCAGCCACCGCTGCGCGTCGCACTTGTGCGAACAGATCATCGAGCGCGTCGGCTCACGAAAGATTTCTGCGCCGCCGCCAGGGCATGAATCCAGCCCCGCATCCATCAACTGATGAATCACGTCTTCATCGCTCATTTTGTAGAAGTGCGCGAAGTGATCCAGCTCGACCATGGTGAACGCCTTCAAGTGAAGCTGCGGATACTGCTGCTTCAAAGATGAAAGCAGGTCAGTGAAGTAACTGAACGGAAGTTTGGTATTCAGGCCGCCGGTGATGTGAAGTTCAGTTGCGCCTTCGCTGACTGCTTGTCCCGCAATCTTCAGCGAATCCTCGATGTTGTGCGTGTACGCGTCCGGTTGTCGGGGCGTACGAAAGAAGCCGCAAAACTTGCAGTCGACGTAACAGACATTCGTCGGATTGAAATGCCGATTAACGTTGAAGTAAGTCGTGCGGCCGTGTTTCTGGCGACGCACGGTATCCGCCAGTTTGCCCAGCGCGTTGAGGTCGTCGGTATTGAATAGAGTGACGCCGTCTTCGAAAGAGAGCCGCTCGCCGGTTTTCACTTTCGCGCTGATGTCGCAGAGTTTTGAGTCGTGTGAAAAGCTCATTGAATCAATGTTTTAAAAATACGGCAGTGCCGAAAGTCACGAACAGAATCACGCTCACAAAAGCATTCGTTGTAAAAAACGCCGCGTTCAATCGGCTCAAATCGTTGGCGCGCACCAGGGTGTGCTGATAAATCAGCAACGCGCCCGTTGCAACCACGCCGACAACTGCCAGCATTCCCAAGTTCGTCAGAAAGTATAACGCAACGAGCGTTGCAAACGCTCCCAGATGCAGACTGCGCGAAATCCAGAGGGAACGCGCAATACCGAACCGCGCGGGAATCGAGTACAAACCCTCGCGCCGATCGAACTCGTAATCCTGACACGCGTAAAGCACGTCAAATCCGGATGTCCAAAGCATGACTAATAACGAAAGCAGCAAAGGAATCGGGCTGTCGATCGCCCCGCGCACGGCGATCCATGCGCCCGTGGGCGCTATCGCCAGGCACCAGCCGAGTACCAGATGCGAGAGCCGCGTCCACCGTTTTGTGTACGAGTAAAGGATGATGCTCGCCAGAGCGACTGGTGAAAGAAATAGCGTCAATCGATTCAGCATCGCTGCGGCAATAGAGAAGATCGCCGCGCTAACGATCGTGAATCCCCAAACGAATGCGACCGACAGCGCGCCGCTGGGAATCGCACGCATCTTTGTGCGCGGATTGCGCGCGTCGAAGTCTTTGTCGGCGATGCGATTGAATGCCATCGCAGTTGAGCGCGCGCCGACCATCGCGATTGTTATCCAAACGATCTGCCACGCCGTGGGAATGCCGCGCGCCGCGAGCACCGCGCCAAGAAAAGCAAAGGGCAGCGCGAACAGCGTGTGCTCGATCTTGATCATTTCGAGCGTGGTGCGGATGTTCCTCGTGAGCGTCGCCATCTTCAAAACTCAAAACTCAAAACTCAAAACTCAAAACTCAAAACTCAAAACTCAAAACGAGTTCTCTCCTTTCCACCTCGTCGCCGTATCGTGTGGAATTCCGAACTGATCGAGAATTCTAAAACATAAATGATCGACCAACGACTCGATCGTCTGAGGCCGGTGATAGAAGCCTGGGCTGGCGGGCAGAATGTGCGCGCCCGCGCGCGAAAGCTTCAGCATGTTCTCAATATGGATCGCGTTGTAAGGTGTCTCACGCGGAACGATCACGAGCTTGCGTCCTTCCTTCAAAGTCACATCGGCCGCGCGATGAATCAGATTCGTCCCTGCCCCGGAAGCGATCGCGCCCAGCGTTCCCATCGAGCACGGCACGATGATCATTCCGGCTTGCGGATGCGATCCCGAAGAAGGCGTCGCGGCCATGTTGTCCAGTCGATGAAGCCTCACGACTTTCGAATCTGTTGGCAATCCAATCCATTCGTTGATTTTCTTCTCATCGCAAGCGCGTAGATCGAAGCCCAGTTCGACCATGGCAACGGTCTTCGCCGAATCAGACAGAATCAGATTAACTCGTTTGACGACACCGCTCGCCGCCAGATGCATCAGAGTGCGATGCGCATAGATGCTGCCCGAAGCGCCGGTAATTGCGACAGTTAATTCCATGAAGAGGGAAACTCGCTTGCCGCGATCTTACGTTTGTCCAATGGCATTCGCAAACGGACGATGAAAGAGCGCGCCACTACGGCGAATCGATGCTAGAATGCAGGAAATCGGCTGCCCCCCAGCACGCGCTCTCGCGTACGCAGCGATGATCAAGTCGATCACACCCAAACGCCATCCAAGGAAATCAGATTCTACGGGTCGGGCCGTTCCGTTGAGCGCCTTCGCTCGTCAACTGCTGACGGACTGGCGGAAACTTGATCTGCCTGTGAGCGACGCTCGCGTGATTGTGGCTGTTTCCGGTGGCGCAGATTCCATCGCACTGTTGCTGGCGCTGGATGAACTAATCAAGTCAAAGAAGCTGAACCTGAAACTAATCGTTGCTCATCTGAACCATAGGTTGCGAGGCCAGGCCAGCGATGCCGATGCGCGGTGGGTCTCGAAATTTTCGCGCGGACTGGAACACAAGTTCATTGGAGGCAGGGCGGACGTTAAGAAATTGGCGACCGGCGATAATCTTGAGCAGGCCGCGCGTCGCGCGCGATACGACTTTCTGAAAAAGACTGCGAATTCTCACAAAGCGAAGCTGATCCTTACGGCGCACACGATGGATGATCAGGCTGAGACAGTGTTACTGAATCTGCTACGCGGAAGTGGAACTGATGGCTTGGCAGGGATCGACCCAGTGAGGAAAATCGACAGTAATAGCAATCTAATCCTATCCCGGCCGTTACTCGGATGGGCAAAGCGATCGGATACTGAAAGCTACTGCCGCGCGCGCGGGATCGACTTTCGCGTGGACGAGATGAACGCTGACGAAGCGTTTGCGCGAGTTCGGGTGCGAACACAGTTGCTTCCATTGATGAAGACGTTCAATCCGAAGGTCGAGGAAGCGATCAGCCGCACAGCTGAGATTCTTCGCGATGATAACGCTGCTCTGGAAAGGGCAGCCGCACGTTTGATTGAATATTCGGACGCCACGGGTTCGAATTCGAACCAAAAGCAAACGGCCATTCGGGCCGACCTCTTACGAATCGCGCGGCCCGCTGTCAGAAAGCGCGCCTTGCGGCAATGGCTGGCAGCCAACCGAGGCGATTTGCGACGGTTGGAGCGGGTACATATTTCTGCGATTGAGAATCTTCTGTTTAGTCCAAAGAGCGGGCGCGTGGTCGAGATACCTGGTGGCGCGACCGTCACGCGAAAGGCAGGGTGTTTGCATTACGCCGGCATGAAACGAGCAAAGCGAACTAATAAGCGAAGTCGCACGTAATAACGCAGGCTTTGTATCAGGCACCGTCGCCGCGGCGTCATGCATCTTAGGGAATCCGCTGCGCGCGGTGTTGCGGCGTCTAAAACGGGGGCTGACTTGGAGGGCGGCCTCTTACGAGAATGGCCGATTTAAGGTATTATCGGCTTGGAGGCATCGGAAAAGACTTGAGTTCTACCGCACGACAAATAATTTTTTGGGTCCTGATTATCGCGGGAGCATTGCTGATTTATAAGCTGGTGAATCCGAGTGGCAAGAACACCGCGCCCATCGACCTAACGCAGCTCGACCAAAAAATCAAAGAGAAGTCGCTAAAACAAATTATCGTAAAACAGACGGAAGTGGTCGCAGTCGACAAGAACCCTCCCAATGTCGAATATCATGTAGCCCTAACCAATACGACTGCCCAAAACGATATCATCAAAGCGGCCGTCGCCACTGATCCCGCCGACGGCAAGCGTTATGTTGAAAAGGTAGACGACGAATCCGGCGGCAGTTACTGGTGGCCGGCGGCGCTCTATTACCTTCTGCCGTTCCTTCTGATTTTCGGCTTCTGGATTTTCATGCTGCGGCAGATGCAGTCGGGCGGCAACAAGGCTCTGTCGTTCGGCAAATCGAGAGCGAAGCTGCTCAGCAATCAACAAAAGCGCGTCACCTTCAAAGATGTCGCCGGAGTTGAGGAAGCCAAGGAAGAGCTTCAGGAGATCATCGAGTTCCTCAAAGAGCCGCAGAAGTTTCAGAAGCTGGGCGGCCGCATTCCCAAAGGCGTTCTGATGATGGGCCCGCCGGGAACGGGCAAGACTCTGTTGGCGCGCGCCATTGCCGGCGAAGCCAACGTTCCTTTCTTCTCGATTTCAGGTTCAGACTTCGTCGAGATGTTTGTCGGCGTCGGCGCTTCGCGCGTTCGTGACTTGTTTGAACAGGGCAAGAAGAATGCGCCCTGCATTATCTTCATCGATGAGATCGATGCGGTCGGTCGTCATCGCGGAGCCGGCCTCGGCGGTGGTCACGACGAACGTGAACAGACATTGAATCAGTTGCTCGTCGAGATGGATGGCTTCGAATCAAACGATGGCGTGATTTTGATTGCTTCGACGAACCGGCCTGATGTTCTGGATCCGGCGTTGCTTCGACCAGGACGATTTGACCGGCGCGTAGTAGTTTCTCGTCCCGACGTCCGGGGCCGTGAAGGAATCTTGAAAGTTCACACGCGGAAGATTCCGCTCGGTGAAGATGTCGACATCTCAATCATCGCGCGCGGCACTCCGGGATTCACCGGCGCTGACCTCGCCAACCTGGTGAATGAGGCGGCGCTGAACGCGGCACGCTACAACAAAAAAGTTGTGGCGATGTCGGATTTCGAATTGGCCAAGGACAAGGTCTTGATGGGCGCCGAGCGCAAGTCGATGGTCATCTCGAATGAAGAGAAGCGCGTCACTGCTTATCATGAAGCCGGCCATACGCTCGTCGGCTTGAAAGTTCCGAACGCCGATCCGGTGCACAAGGTCACAATCATCCCGCGCGGCATGGCTCTGGGCGTGACGCAGCAACTGCCCGAAGGCGATCGGCACAACTACACGAAAGAATACTTGCTCGGCCAGATTTCGATTCTGATGGGCGGGCGCATCGCCGAAGAAAGTTTCCTCGGCAACATCACAACTGGCGCATCGAACGATATCGAAAAAGCCACCGAGCTCGCGCGCGCGATGGTTTGCGAGTACGGCATGTCGGAACTCGGGCCGCTTACGTTCGGCAAGAAGGAAGAACAAATTTTCCTTGGCCGCGAGATCGCTCAACATCGAGACTTCTCAGAAGAGACCGCGATTCGCATCGACTCAGAAGTGCGCAAGATCGTGACTGAACAATACGAGCGCGCTACGAAGATCATCCAGGAGAATCGCGACACCATGGTGCGCTTAGCCGAAGCTTTGCTTGAGCATGAGTCACTTGACGGCGTACAGATTCGGCGCATCGTTGCCGGCTTGCCGCTTGACGATACGAGCGCATCATCTGAACCGAGTAGTCAGCAGGAGCTGCCGGGCACAAAGGAGAAAGCGCCAGAGACGAAGCCTCTGAAGCCAATCCTGCCGCCGATTACCGGAGGCACGCCAGCGCCGGCGTAACGTCGATGTCCGACAAGCTTCAGCTTGTCGCGTGAGACTTAATCGACAAACTAAAGTTTGTCGGACAATAAAAGGCGAGAGCTAATTACTCTCGCCTTTCTCATCTTACTGAGTGAGTGTCCTATTGAATTGGCAGTGACAGTTCCGCCAGCAGACTCTGTATCTCGATGCGGTCGCCTTTGGGGAACACAACGCGCCCGCCAGTTTCTTGGGTAAGCAAGGTAAGCAGCTTGATCGCCTTCGAACGGCTTCCGCCCTCCAGCTCTCGGACCAATCCGATGGCGTAAACGCTCACCTTGTCGTCCTTAAGCTGACGGATAAGATCCTGCTGCTTTTTCGTGCTCACTCTGTCTTCGCCGTCAGTGATCAAAATAATGATCCTGTCGGTTGCGTCCGGCTGCGTCCGCAATCGCGCGGCCATGAAGTCAATCGCATCGAGGAGCGTTGTCTGTCCGCCCTCGACATAGAGGCTATCTATTGTTCGATTAAGTAATCCTTCGTCCTGTGTGTGCTCGATTCTCGCCACTGCCACCGCTCGCGAGCTCGGACCCATCCCTGAACCTCCAAAGTTGAAAATCGAGACCGGTCCATGATCGTGAACCTGATGTGCGACGGCTCTAGCAAGATTGCACACCGTATCAAACTGAGTTCTCATCGATCCGGTGCTATCGACGAGGATCCCATATTCCAGCTTCTTGTTTTGTTGAGCGATACAGACTGACGGCAGGGAGAGCAGAATGATGCTGGTTAGCAAAAGAAAGGTTTTTCGACGCATTGGATTGTTCCCGGCGCGATCATACCCTCAATGATTGCGCGATCCCAATGCCGGCTCATTGGTTACTTTACTTTTCCTGATTCCTCTCTTACCTTCGCGCTCACGATGGTTGAAACTGCAGACGTCGTCATCATCGGCAGCGGCATTGTTGGGTCAAGTGTCGCTTATCATCTCGCGCAGCAGGGCTGCACGAATGTGCTCGTGCTTGAGCGCGAGGCGCATCAGGGCAAAGGCTCCACGGGCAAGAGCATGGGCGGCGTCCGTGCGCAGTTCTCGACTCCAGTCAACATTCAGATGTCGAAGTATTCAATCGACTTCTTTGCAAAGTTCGATGAGGTTGTCGGTCATCCGGCTGATTATCGCGCGCACGGTTATCTCTTCTGCGCGACTAATGAAAAGCATATCGCTTACTTGAAAGCCAACATGGAGCGGCAGCAGGCGCTCGGCGTGACGAACGTCGAGTGGATTAGCCCACCAGACATTTCGAAAATCGTGCCCCAGCTGCGCGTGGACGATATTCTTGGCGGGACGTTCTGTCCGACGGACGGCTTCGTCGATCCGCACAGCGTGATGATGGGCTTCATGCTGAATGCGCGCGAGAAGGGTGTGCGGTTGTGGCTGGATACCACGGTAAACGGAATCGAAACTGAAGCTGGGAGCGCGGACGTCCCCGTCCGCAATGAGCACGAAGCGCGAAAGAATGACGAGCAGCGGACGAGGACGTCCGCGCTCCCGGCAAGAGAGGCGCGCAAGATTATCGGGGTTCAAACCTCGCGCGGCCTTGTTTCGACGCGCGTGGTCGTCAACGCCGCCGGCGCGTGGGCCGCGCAGATCGCCGCGATGGCCGGCGCTGAATTACCCGTCGAACCTTTGCGCCGCCAGCTCGTTCCCACTGAGCCTTTCGATCAACTGCCGCAAAGATTTCCCATGGTCATTGACATGTCGACCGGATTCCATTTTCGCCGTGAAGGGAAGGGAATTCTGCTCGCTTGGAACGACCCGAAAGAAACTCCGGGATTCAAGACTGATTTCGACGAAACGTTTGTCGAAAAGATTCTTACGCATGCTGCCTCACGCGTTCCCGTGCTCGCAGAGGCGGGTGTGAATCCGCGGCGCGCTTGGGCCGGACTATATGAGATGACTCCCGATCATCATTGCATCATCGGGCCCGCGCCGAATGTCGAAGGTCTGTACTTCGTCAACGGCTTCAGCGGGCACGGCGTGATGCACTCACCAGCGTCCGGCAAAGTCGCCACCGATTTGATTTTGCGAGGGTGTTCTGACCTGCTCGACGCAAGTCAGTTGGGGATCGAGAGATTCGCCACAGGTAAACTCCTGGAAGAGACAGCAGTCCTGTGAACTGACAGAAGAGAGGCAGGAACACAAAGTCTCATCGCCCCTGTCTCTTTGGTTCTTCTTTAGGATTAGCTGAGAGTATCTGTGGGGCTGGCCATTTCTTTTCAATCTTTCCGAACTCCGTTATTGCCAGACCAAGTTTTCGCTCCCATGCATTCAGCTCGTCAGCGGGAGTACCTTTCAAAGTCGTTAGCTCGGTCGACAGATCCAAATCGGAAATCTTCGCGCGATCGCGTCCGGCAGGATTAACGAATCGTATTCTCTGCCCATCTTTTGTGAAGCCGAACAGAGTGTCGCCTTGCTCGGAGACGAGGATTCCCCTTATGTAGTGAAGACCGGCCTGGTCGAGGCTGCACAGGTACAGCCAGTTCGGTGTCATGGCAGCGACGAGATGACCGTCACTGCTGAAGGCAAGACCCGAGATTGCGCCGTCGTATTTGATCTCACCATCCAACTGCGAACCCTTCTCAAGGTCCCAAAGGCGCATGAATCCATTATCGGTTCCACTCAAACCCAGTTTGCCATCGGCGCTAATGGCGACCGAAATCACTTTACCTGGTTGAGGCAAAGCTTTGCTCCGGCCGGTCGACAAGTCCCATATCCTGATCGTGCGATCACTGCTCCCCGAAATCATTCGCTGCCCATTGATCGCGATATCGTTGACATCATCTGAATGTTGTTCAGTTAGCGTGATTGCTGCCCCGCTCGGAATATTCCAAAGCTTTATCTCTGGACCGCTAGCGATTGCCAGCAGTCTGTCGTCAGAACTGAGTTCCATGACATTGAGTTCGTCTGTGAAGTTGTTAAAAGGCAAACTTAGTAAGGGAGCCGGTTTGCCAACCTCCCACACGTGGATGAAATCAGAGTCTTCACTGGCTGCGTACTTACCATCACGGCTGATCTGAATCGAATAGGAGGAACCACCACCGACCGGGGGCCCTATTGTCGAGCCGTTATCTACGTTCCAGAATTCAACTTTTGCATCGCTATCGATTGCTGCCAGCACTCTCCCATCTTCACTAATCGTGGCAGTTTCGATCTCTGCCGGAATTATTTTCGAATCAGCAGAACTTGAATTCAGTCCCCAGAGCCGTCCAAGTCTGCCCTCGAGGATCACAGCGGCATTGCCATCGCTCGTGAGCACTGGCGGAGTTCGCACGCCCCTTCTCAACAATGCCAGTAACTGACCTGTTTGAAAATCCCATTTTTCGACGATGTACGGTCGTTGATTATCAACCCGCAATAAGGTTTTCCCTTCCGGACCGAGACGTACGCGAAGAGCGGTCATCAACGACAAGGTTTTGAATAAAGGTTGAGCTGTCGAGGTCTCCCAGACCTGAAGTTCGTCGGTGGCTGGATGGTTCGTTGGATTTGTCGAACGGGTAAGAAATTGTTCACCCGATGGACTGAAGGCGAGACTGCGTATCGTGTTGGTAAACACCGGTAGCGTTACGCGAGTGGTCTTTGAAGCCAGATCCAGTAGCCGCACCGTCTTGTCGCGTCGCGCAATCAACAGCGAGCGACCGTCCGGGCTGAAAATCGCCTGAGTAGCGCTGTCGAATTCGGGAACCGCGTACGGTACGATCGCTTTCTCGCCCACGCTCCAGAGACTTGGCTTTTGTACAACTGGGGTAATCAGCAAATATTGGCCGTCAGCGCTAAAGATCGTCGTGCCCGACGGCGCATTAGGCAGCGCCAGCGGATGGCCGATACCCTGATCGTCCCAGACATAGAATTGCCTGCCTTTGGTGCCCGCAAACCAGAACTTCGATCCTACGACTGCGAACCCTCTGACCAGTGGAGTTGAGGCGGTATCCTGCGCGACCTGCCCACTGTCGCCTCCCGCCGTAGCGGGTTTTTTTGACGGGGCGGTTGTTGCTGTTTCCTGTAAGTCAATCTTTTTCGTTCGAGCGCGTCGTGCGTAAATCCCGGTTGCTGGATCCACCGCTGGAAACGTTTCGAAGACTTGCAGTGATACCGAAGTTCTTGGTGGTTCATCCGTTGATGCCTTCGTTTCATTTCCTTTCTCTTGATCAGACGGTGGCGCATCAGTACTGGTTTTACGATCAGGTGGAGCTACGCCAGCCGCTGCAATTAAAATAAGCTTCCCGTCGCTGCTGAAAAGTCCTCGCACGCGGGCTGCTCCGGAGCAGAAATCACAAAATGGTGCGTCGAGAGGTTCTCCGGAAACTGCGTCGAAGACTCGCGGTTGTCCATTGAGGTTAATCGTCAGAACTGTTCGGCTGTCAGGACTAAGAATCGCTGAGTCGCAGTCGTCACAATACGTTGCCAGCAGATTGGTAGCATTTGTTCCCAATAAGATCTCGGCATCCTTTAGATACTGCTTGCTTCGCGCAGTATCTGCCTCGAGAGTGGCGGCCCGTAACAAACAGAGCAACGCGCTGCTGGGATCGTTTGAGGTTTCGTACCATTGCGCCTGCCGAGCGAGTATCTCAGCCCACAGCGAAGCTGCCTTTTTTCCGTAGCCGCTGGTGTTCTTGAGATTCAAGTAGGCCGCAACCGCCTCCTGATATCCTTTCTGCTGCTCGAGATTAGGAGCGCTGATTTCGCTTTGAAACTCCTGCAGGGTTCGCTCATACCGCGCCGGGTTAACTATCCAATTGAAAATCACGGCTAACAGCAGGACTGCTAGGGGGAAGCCAACCAAAACCGCGCTTAAGGTGCGCGCCAGATTGCGACGTTTTCGGGCCTTGAGGTATCGGACCTTCCACTCATCGACGATGGTCGCGTACATGTCGTGGTAAAGCTCGAACCAGTACGAACGATCGGGTCCGCGGGACTCTCGAAGAATCTTTGCCTCGTCCCGACTGAGCTTTTCCAGCGCGGTCTTTAATGGCCCAACCCTTTCATCCATGTGCTCGGCGAGACTGCGGAGTTCGTAGGCCATCTTGGCGCCTTGCTTGGTTACGAGGAAACCGAAAGCCTGCGCGACGATGTTTTGCTGGCTTCTATTTAACGAAGGAGGAGAAAGCTTCTCTTCGCAAAAATCTCGGAGAGCTTTCTGCGCATCGCCGCCGGCTTCGTGTTCGTTGGCACTGTCTCCGGACTTATAATTGGCGAGAAAAGGAACGAGGTTGGGATTTCTCGGATCGGTTGAATCGTATTGCTGATTCCACAACCGTTCACACGCGATTTGCAGGTAGGGAGGCGCGACGAAATTGCGTTTGATGACGCGAGTTTTGGTTTGGTCTGCGCCGGTCGCGCGCTCAGCAAAACTGCCGCCGCCTTTTTCTATTTTCGAAAGATCGTCAACCAGGTTTCTGAGGTTTGCATCATGAGGGCTAACGCCGCTCAACTCGCAGGTGCGCCTGATGATGTCCTCAGCTTCATCTTTATCCGGATATTTCAGCCGGTAATAGTTGTTGAAAAGATCGGCAATTTTGTTGTCGAAGATACTTAGTTCGCCGAGAAATTCTTCACGCATCGAAACGACAACGCGCACCTGGTAATCGTCGTCGTTGATGATTTGGCACAGGTCATTTATGAAATTGCTGAAGTAGTCTTCGTAGGCGTGGTATTGGAAAACTTCTTCAAATTGGTCAAGGATCAGAACCGCGCGGTCATTGCGTTGTTTATCCGAATCAGCTTTATCGGCGTTCAAGGACTTTCGGTAAGAGCCGAACAGATCTGACAATTTGCGAACCGGTGCTTCTGAGCTTCGCAGGTTCTGCACGATCGCTTGTCGAACCTCCTGCTCGAAAGCATTCTCTTCTCGTTCAACTTGTGGAGGGCTTTGGTTCGGATCGGGCGCCTTGTCGTCACGCCTGCGCCGGAAAAGCCCAATTAGATCCCGAAAGAGAGAATGCGGTGGCCACAACCGAATCTTTCGTTCGTCCGTGAAACTCTGCTCCGCATCTGCTTCATCCGCTCCGGTCCACCGATTGTGCCAAACTACAACGCACTGCTTCTTCAATTCGGGAATGACTTTCGCGTTGAGGAAAGAGGTCTTGCCTACGCCGGATCCCGCGAAGAGCAATGTGGTGCGCGCAGAAAAGATCCGATCCTTCATCAGGATTAGATCGCGATCGCGGCCGAAAAGTTTTTCACGATCCGATTGTTGATATGGCCGCAGACCCTTAAAGGGATTTTGAGGAGGTGGTTCCATCAGACTGGCCCTATCTGCACGCGGGTTGGTAAGGCTTTGATTAATCCATCCACAAACTCGTTCAGCGATGCCTGAAAGATGACGATGTCGTTTTTTTCGAAGAATAAACTTTCAAAATCGCCGACCGAATACATAACTGAGTAGTCCTTGTTTTGCCGATCGGGATCGCTTTTCTGTTTAATCGCCTCGTAGATGCTGCGCACGTTCCAATCGCTGAGGCTGTACCCCAGAAACCAGAACCGCTTTTCACGCATCAGATCAGAAACGGTTACCGGAATGATTCCAACCCGGCTCATTTGTGAGACGTAGTTAACATAATCGTTGTCTGAGATGACCAGTCCCTCGTTTTCGTAGGTGAAGTCCGGGTGCAGACATCCGTGAATTTTGTAGACGATAACCACGCTCTGTGCCTTTGCCGAGAGCACAAAGTTTCCCGGATATGCCTTGTCCCAGTATTTGTTCCGAAGGACTGCGCGATTATCGACATTTTCCGAACAACGGATGAGGACTTTCGGATCACCCTTTTTCGGATCGATCCTGTTAGTCGTGAGAACGACATATGGCACTTTCAGATCGTCGAGCGCATTCTCCATCAAGACATCGTAGTTTGTAGTAATGATCAGGTAATCACCTGCGCCCTTCTGGGCTAGGTGGTATCGCGTGGCTTCAGCCAATAATCTATGAGTACGCGTCGGTGTTTTCTTTGGCCCGATGACGTCTCTTAATAATTCCCAAAGGTCCTTTCTGCCTTCGAGCCTTTCGTAGTAGCTGGCAATACTTGTAAGCGCTTCAGGCGGGTTGGCGATGCGAGTCACCTTTGCAATAAGCTGCAGCATCTGTAGCTGTTCATCATCGTCTGATCCCCAGATTTCGCCGGGAAGCAGATTTCGCAAACCTTCATTGACGCGCAAAAAAGTCGAATAATGAGAACGCTGGCTAAAAAGCTGCGCCAGTTCTCCGGCCGATGGTGGATAGTCTGCGGTCTTAAGTCGATCGAGAAAGGCGTTAGGTGTTTCGAGCGGCCCGTCCTTCTCAGCCAGTTGCATCAGATACGCAAGCAGAATGGCGATTTGAGCGAACCTTCTGGCCTGACCGGAAAGGTTTAGCGATACAAGCGCTTGATCAATTTCTTCCTGCGTGGGAAACGACGGCGGCGCGGCGGCCTTCGATGAAAAAGTGCGGCCTGAGATCGAGACGCCGGCACCCAGAAACGGCACAAATTTCTGTCCCTCTCCAACGCTTTCGGGGAACATACTTGCAGCGAGATCCTCGAAGGGGATTTCGCGGCCTTTTCTAATATCGGCAGGCATAGCGTCTGGTTAACTATCGTTATGCGTCTTCAGCTTGCTTCGGCCTCTATAAAGAGTCGAGAGATCAACGGTCCGGTAGTCGTAGGATTCTTGAACCGTCTGGCGCGATTGTGACGCGCAGCCTATCCAAATCACTGAGGCGTGTCAACAGATTATTCGCGCCTTCCAAGTGTTTACGAGTGATTGCTGTAGATACATCTAGATGCCGATGCTTGACGCTCGATATGACTGGATCGCGACAACGCTAAGACAACGCGGTTCGTTGAAGAAAAGATCATGGAAGAAACCGCAGTGCTTTAGACTACGTATTACGTCAACGGTACAGGAGGAAGTATGAAGCAGCTTTTCTACAGCCTGGCAATCGTTCTGTGCGCCTTGGCTATTCAAACCACTTGTCAGGCGCAATCGAAAGTGCGCGATTCGATGATCGTTTCGACTGAATGGCTCGCGAAACATGCCGATGATCCAGATCTCGTGCTGCTGCAGGTCGGCGACAAGAAGGAATACGACGCCGCGCACATCAAAGGGGCGCAGTACATTCAAACACAGGACATTTCAACGCCGCGAGGGAGCGGTTTGATTCTCGAACTGCCGCCAGTCGAGCAATTGAAGGCGACATTCGAAAAGTTCGGCGTCACCGACAAGTCACGCATCATCGTCTACTTCGGCAAAGATTGGGTGACACCGACTTCGCGGGTGTATTTCACGCTGGATTATCTTGGGCTCGGTGATCGAACTTCGATTCTCGACGGCGGCTTGCCCGCTTGGGTTGCCGAGAAACATCCAGTGACCGCTGAGGTGAGCACACCAAAGCCCGGCAGCTTCACCCCTCATCCAAATTCGAGGTTGGTAGTTGACGCCGCTTGGGTGAGCGGCAACATAAACAAAGCGGGAGTGGCGATTCTCGATGCGCGCGATGCGAAGTTCTACACGGGCGAATCGGCCGGCGGCAACCCACCGCGATATGGCCACATTCCGAGCGCGAAAAGCATTCCTTTCTCAACGCTCGTGGAAGAGTCAAACAAGTTCAAGAGCCCTGAGGCCCTGCGCGCGCTTTTCAATACTGCCGGCGTGAAGCCGAGAGACTCGGTAGCCACCTATTGTCACATTGGGCAACAGGCAAGCTTGCTCTACTTCGTAGCGAAGTACCTGGGTTATGACGCGCATTTGTACGATGGTTCGTTTGACGACTGGAGTAAGCGCGCGGATCTTCCGGTTGAAAAATCAGAGATGCAACCGGCGCCGAAGCCTTAGCCGTCCGCATTCTGATTTAGTTGATGTGCTTCCTGGCGACGTATAATCAACCCATGAAGAAAGCCGATGATGAATTGAGTGAGAACTCCGAGACCGGCGGGAACGACTCAAACGCTGAGGAAGACTCGCGAGACCAGAGCCAGAGCAACCAGGACGATCTACCGCCGGCCGGTAACCGCGGCGAGCCGGATGATAACTTACGCCGCCGATCTGATTGGTTCCAGAAGCGCACTGGCGGACGTTGAGTTCCTCTTGCTTCGTCTACTTCACGCTTAAACGCCAGATACTCCTGCCATAGGTGGCTGCGTAGAGAGCTTTGTCCTTCGAATGGTAAACAAGATCGATCACCATCGCATTCGGGAGATTCTTCGTTAGATTCCCCCATTGCCCCGAGGCTGTATCAAAGACGAAGACACCGGCGTGATTGCCAACGTAAACCTTGTCCAACTCATCCGGCCGAATCACGCACGCGTCGTGAGGCACGTCGGGCAGTTGACCTTTGTCTATATCCTGCCAACTATCGCCGCCGTCGCGCGAGCGGAATACGTGCGGATGTCCAAAGTTTTCGACGACTACATATAAGAGGTTCGCGTCTTTCGGATGCGCTTCAATCCGTGAAATCAAATGACCCGGCAGGACGGAACTGGCCACATTCGGACTCCAGGTATTGCCGCCGTCGCTGCTCCGAAAGAGACCACCATTCTCAGTTCCCACGTAAATGCGTTTGCGATTTGCCGAAGCGATTTCGATAGCGGTGATCGCACTACCGTCCAAATCTGCTGATACGTGTTGCCAGTGTTCCCCGTCGTCTGTTGTGCGCCAAACACGCGTCGATCCCGTGAACACGGTGTTCGAATCCGCAGGGTCCATCGCGATGTAGCACATCCAAACGGAATTCTGTTCGTCTTCAGCCGCCGGCGGGGAAACGTCGTGATGATGACCGCCACGCCACCGAACGATGTAGAGGTTGTATGCTGAAGCGTACACATGCCCGGCTTCCTGTGGATCGAAAATATTCCAGCCGCCGTCACCCCCAAGTAATTCAAAGAATGAACTGTCGCTGCCGTTCTTGGTGATGACCGTGCCGTTGTCCTGCGCGCCGCCGCCGTAGATGTTCGAATCGGTTTGCGAAACATCCATGTCATAGAACATTGTGACTGCCAAACCGGCGCTGCGATTCTCCCAACCGTTGCCGCCATCCTCGCTCACGTCAACACCGCCGTCATTTGCGTCGTACACGCGACCGGGCACGGATGGAGGCATTACCAGGGCGTGATGATCCGCATGCGCGTAACCCTTCAGGCCGCGTTTGAAATCCCAGTGTGTGATCTTTCGCCAGGTGTTGCCGCCGTCTTTCGTGCGATGAAGATCCACACCTCCGCAGATCACGTAGTTCGGATCCGTAGGGTGAACCACGATCGTGTTGCCATACGAAATCTGTCCTTCATCATTAAAGTGTGTTCCGTGAATTGGCTTCCACGAATCGCCGCCGTTCGGGCTGCGAAAGATTCCGAGCAGCAGATCCTTATCGCCGCTCGCTTCATTCTTCGCAAAGGCGTAGAGCACATCCGGCTTCGAAGGAGCGATCGCCAAACTCGTGCGGCCAAAGAAAGCAGAAGCTGGTAATCCTTTGGTTAAGTGTTCCCAATTCTTGCCGCCGTCGGTAGTGCGCCAGATGCCGCTGCGCGAACCTTGTTCGGTGAACGTCGCGTAGATTGTTCCCTTCGTCTTTGGATGAAAGACAATTGAATGGCACCAATAGTTCTGTTTGGAAATGAATGTTTGACGCTGCCACGTGACACCGCCATCGAGGGAGAGAAACATGCCGCCAAAATCTTTTCCGCCGGCGCTAACTTCGGCCAGTCCCACCCCTCCCAGCAAGATGTGGTTCGAATCAAATGGATCGATCGCAATTACCCCGATGCGCTTCGGCACGATGTTGTGTTCACTCGAAGCGATCAGTTGCCACGTCTTGCCGGCATCCGCGCTCTTGTAAAGGCCAACCCCGGGATACGAGTCTGATGAAAGGTTAGCCTCGCCAGTTCCCACATAAATCGTGTCAGGGTTCTTTGCGTCGATCGTTACAGCGCCGATGTTGAGGATGTCCTGATCGCTCCAGCACGAATGCCAGGTGCGACCTGCGTCCTTACTCAGCCAGACTCCACCGCCGGCAGCGCCCACCCAAATTCGATCGGGTTGTGTTGGATGGCACGCCAGCGAAGTAATCCGCCCGCCGATATTTGTTGGGCCGACGCATTCCCAATCGGCGACGATTTGCGCGGGTTCAGCCAGGGCTTTTTCAGCGCGTGCGCGTTCGCGAATCAGTGTGTGCACCGGAGCTTCGCGCACCGGCCATGCGGCGCGCGCCTGAAACCAGCGGCTGCGAACCTTGTGATGCGTCAGTCGCACTTTGCCGCCTCTCTTATTGATTTGGCCGGCGGGTTCAAACACAACGAGATTGTTCTCGGCGCTTTGATTTTCGGATCTACGGCGAGCGTTCTTCTTTGCTTTGGCTTTACGCGGCATGGAAGTTCTCCGATCTGTCGGTTTTGGTGGTCGAGCGCGAGGTGCCGCAGACACTATCCGATCTCTAATAACCCGTCAAGAATTTCGCAAGAAGTTTCTCAAGCAAGGCTTAAGTTGGCGTTCGGCACGAGAAACGACTATGGAGTTACTGACCAGTATCGCGGAACTGAATCTCACCTTCGCTTAGGTTGCGCGATGGCACGAACTAAGACAATATTCCTCCCGCCCAAATCAATCGACAAAAGAGGACTAGATGGAACGCCGGACGACGAGTTGGTTCAGCCCGAACCTGCAAATGGAAATGCCTTTGGTGGCGTATGGCCAGACGGGACAGACGCTGCTGATGCTGCCCACCGCAGCCGCCGATTATCTCGAGTACGAACGATTTTATTTGGTAGATGCGATTAAGCCGTTCATCGAGCAGGGCAAGATTCGCGCGTATTCAATTAACAGTGTCAATCGGTGGAGCCTGCTGAACGAGGAGATGCCGCCGAAGCTGAAGGCTGAATTGCTGACGCGATATGATCGCTACATCACGGATGAGGTTCTGCCTTTGATTCAAAACGAGAATGAACACAAATGGGCCGAGCCGATTACGACGGGAGCGAGCCTAGGCGCGTTCCTGGCGGCGAATCAATACTTCAAACATCCGAATTTGTTTCGTGGCGTGATCGCGATGAGCGGGAGTTACGACATTCGCAACTTTCTTAAGGGTTACTACGACGATAACGTCTATTTTAATAATCCGGTGGATTACCTCTCGAACTTAAGCGACGATCATTATCTGCCGATTCTGCGTCAGGCCGATTCGATATACATCCTGTCGGGTCAAGGTTCGTATGAAGATCCGGATCGCAGCCGCCAACTGTCAGACATTCTCAACAGCAAAGGCATTCCGCACCATCTGGATTTGTGGGGCGCGGACGTGAACCACGACTGGCCCTGGTGGCGAAAGATGCTGCCGCACGTATTGGGTTTGATCGTTGGTTGATTAGCCAAATTCATCAACAACGCTCTGAACCGCGCGACGGAAGGATTTGCCATCAACAGCCGGGTAGCGATGCAACTGGTCCTCGATCGTTTTGTAAAACTCGAGTAGGCGCTGTGGTTTCACGAGTCCGCGACTTATCATCTCTCGAACATCTTTCAAATCAATACCATGACCGCGCTCGATCTTAGCGAGCGCTTGCGCATAAAAGTCATAATGAAGAAAGGTGAGCTTTCCTGCTTGTTCGATGAACTGGCTACGATCGCTCCAATTGGGCAGTGCGGGGATGAAGTCATCTGGCGCTGCCGTTTCGATGTTTAGATGTAGTTGTTCTTTAAGTTTCGGCAGCGCACGAAAAATCTCATCCGTCTCGGGAATGATTTTCAGATCTAAATCGATCGTCGACGTCCGCCACCCGAGCCACACCGCTGACGCACCTCCGACCAGATAAACTCGCGCCGGAGTCGAACACGAGTCAGCGAGAGCTTTCATGAAGCTACGAAGAAGTTCGGAAGTTAGGTTTTGACGCATTCCGCTGCTCGTTCGAAGCTTACCAGCTTTCGAATAAGCGCATTATAGCGGCTGTGGGCCGAATCAGAATCATCTTCGGCAAGAAGGTTGTAGAGCCGATGCTCGGCAAAGTCTGGGAGACTCTTTGGAAGTTCCAGCCCAATCCGTCGCAAACGTGGCGCTCCGATAGCGACCAGAAGGCTAGCCAGCGTCTCGCGCCCGTCGTGAAGGTCCGTGATGCCTGCCGTGATTAAGTCCGAACCGGGAAGACCAGAGAATTCCAGCATCTCATCTCCAATACGATTTCCAGGAATTGCGAATAACGGACAAGCGAGACGCACCGATCACCCCGGCGGGCCATCGTCGCCCTTCTTCCCCTTCTTTTTGGCTGGCTCGGCTTCACGCGGACGGGTCTGAGCTGGAGTCGCTACCGGCGCGGGCTTCGTTTCCTTCGGAGTCTCAGCATTCGGCTTCGGTTCGACTGATTCACCACGCGGCGGCGGCACTGAATTGTCTTCCAGTCGTGGCGAGGTGATTGGAGCCGTGTTCACATCAGGCTTGTTCGTTTCATCAGTCTTCTGTTCATCCTCGTCAACCGCCATCTGCGCGCGCTCGAGTTGCAGTTCACGCTGACGCTGCTTGTACATTTCCTTCATGTCTTCAGGCATCGCCGGAGCCTTCGGAAAATCTTCCTTCGGCTTGTCCTTCAGAAAATCTTTCATGTAGTCAATGAAGAAAGGCAGCGCGCCGTGAGCCCCGGTCATTTCGTTGCCGAGATTCTTCTTCTTTCCCGGGTAGCCCATCCAGACGCCGGTCACGTAAGTCGGCGTGTAGCCGATGAACCACACGTCCGTGTGATCGTTCACGGTTCCGGTTTTGCCTGCGAGCGGCACACCGAGCACCTGCGCGGCGGACGCGGTTCCGCCCTGGATTACGCCACGCATCATCGACACCATTGTCAGCGCCACGTATTCGCTCACAACTTTGTAAGTAGTTCGTTCCCACTCTTCCATGACTGCGCCGTCGCGATCGACGACTTTGCGAATCATGTGCGGCTCGACGCGAACCCCTTTGTTCGGAAAGGCGGAATAAGCGGACACCATCTGATCGAGCGGCACTTCGGTCGCGCCCAAAGCCGAAGGGAGATAGGGCGCCATTGGTACCTTCACGCCGAAGCGACGCACCATCTGTGCGCCGGTTTGAATTCCGACCGTTTGCAGCAAGTGCACCGCGGGAATATTCATCGATTGCGCCAGCGCAGTCCTCAAAGGCATGTCGCCGCAACTGGTCGAGCCGTCGTAGTTATGCGGCTGCCATCCGTTGATATTGATCGCCGCACCGCTCACAGTTGTGTCAGGGGTCATGCCCCACTCGATCGCGGCGGTGTAGATGAATGGCTTGAATGCCGAACCCGTCTGGCGGTATGCCTGCACGGCGTTGTTGAACTTGTTGGTGAGAAAGTCGTAGCCACCCTGCATGGCCATAATCTCACCGCTCTTCGCATTGATCGTCATGAGCGCGCCTTCGACCGATGGCGTCGGACTGAATTCCACGCGCAGTTTTCGGCTCTTCTTATCAACTTCCTTGATCGTAAATTCAGCGAGGTAGCCCGGCTTAAATTCGCCGCGAGGTGACCGCTTGCTGCTCCCCATATCAGCAGAGCTTACCGTCGCAGTGTAGTTACCAAATCGGACCGTTGCTTCGTCGCGCCCTGAATCAACTTTTGTTACCAGGCCTCGTAATGGGCGACCGGGCACATACTCGTCACGATACCAATCGGGGTATTTGTACGCGGCGAGCTCCTGCGGTGTCGGCACTCCATTATTCGATGCCGTTGGGATTGCTTCATACGAAGACTGCCATGCGCCATGGCCCGAAGCGTATCGGCGCAAACCTGCGCGTACGACTTCGTAAGCTTTGCGTTGCGATGCGATGTTGATGGTCGAGTAAACTGAAAGGCCGGTTTGCGCCACGCGCGTGGTGTATTTGTCTTCGAGATCCTGTCGAATGTATTCGACTGGATAATCGAACGCGGGTTCAGTCGCTTGCGGCGGTTGATAGTAAGCCGAATCGGCCAGCTGGATTGGTTTCGTTTTCGCTGCGTCAACTGCCGACTGTGAAGCGAAGCCGGAGTTCGCCATCAACTGCAACACTAGGTCGCGACGCTCTTTCGCGCGCTGCATGTTCGAGGTCGGAGAGTATTCGCCCGGCGCTTTCGGAATTCCGGCGAGCAGCGCCGCTTCTTCCAGCGACAAATCCTTCGCTTGCTTTCCAAAGTAAGTCTCCGCTCCGGCTTCAACGCCGTATGCGTTCGCGCCGAGGAAAATGTGATTTGCGTAGAGTTCGAGAATCTGATTCTTTGTGTAGTAACGTTCGATCTGCAGCGCAAGCACCCACTCGTTCATCTTGCGTTTCAGCGTCTCGATGTTCTTGCCGCGATTCTCTTCACGAGTGATGAACAGGTTCTTGGCGAGCTGCTGCGTGAGCGTCGATCCACCTTCGGCCTTTTCCGTGGTCAGGTTTTTCCAGGTTGCGCCGAGAATACGAATCGGATCGATGCCGACGTGATCATAAAAGCGCGCATCCTCGACGGCGAGAATCGCATTCCTTACGTTCGGCGGAATCTCTTCGTACTTGAGCGGGATGCGCTTCTCGAGGGCGAACTCGCCGATGACGGTCTTGCCGTCGTCGGCGTAGATGCGAGTGACGATGCTCGGGCGATACGTCGCGAGTGCCGCGACTTCGCTGGCGGCCTGCGAATAGTTGAGCTGATACGCTGCGATAATGCCCGTCAAACCGCCGGCGGCCAGTGCCAGCAGAATCACCGCGGGGAACCAGAACCGCCGCAGAATGTGTTTGCGCTCGCCCGGCGGCGCGTTCACGATTGCGGTCGGCCGATAAGCTTTCAAACGATTAAATGGTGGTTTCGCAGCCATAATTACTCCAGCTCTTGATCATCGAATTCGTCTGGGGCGGTTGAAAAATAACCTTGCTTTAGATGGCATTTCGGGACAACGTGGATTCCCACAGTAAAGATTAGCTGTCGGAAATTTCGAAGGCAGATTATACCTTACCAGTAGGCGTGGCTCGAAAAACACAAGGCCGTATTATCGTGGCCTCAATAAAAACGCGCTAGAATCGCGCGCAAAATGAATCGCCGCAAATTCATCAAATCCGCAGCTCTGGGCGTTGCCTCAACCGCAGCCTCTGCAGCTCTGAATGCGGCCGAAGCAGCGAGGGAACCTCGCCCGCCCAATCTTAAGTCCCACGACCCGCAAGTGCGAGCTTTGATGTCGCAGCTAACTTTGGAAGAAAAGGTCGGGCAGATGGTTCAGGCCGAACAGAGTGGGCTGAAGGACGTCGCGGACATTGAAAACTACTTCCTTGGCTCTGTGCTGAGCGGCGGAAGTTCTGATCCGAAAAGCGGGAACGGGCTGGTGGACTGGACGAATCTATACGACTCACTGCAATCGCGCACGCGCAACACGGCTCATCGCATTCCGATTCTCTACGGCATCGACGCAGTCCATGGTCACAACAATGTGCTGGATGCGGTCATCTTTCCGCACAACATCGGACTCGGCTGCACGCGCAACGCTGCGTTGGTCGAACGGGCCGCACGTATCACTGCGGGAGAAGTGCGCGCGACCGGAATCAATTGGACATTTGCGCCGTGCGTGACTGTTCCGCGCGATGAGCGCTGGGGACGAACGTACGAAGGCTTTGGTGAAGCGCCGGCGCTGGCGAGTGAAATGGGTGCCGCCGCGGTGCGCGGCCTTCAAGGTAATGATCTAAGCAATCCGTTGAGCGTGCTGGCGTGTGCGAAGCACTTTGTCGGGGACGGCGGCACAACTTTCGGCACCAGCACGAAAACCCACATCCTCGATCGCGGTGACACGCAATTGGGCGAAACCGAGCTGCGACGCGTTCACATGCAAGGTTACATCGCGGCGATTCGAGCCGGCGTCGGCAGCATCATGCCTTCATACAGCAGTTGGAATGGAGTGAAGTGCTCGGGCAGCAAGCGACTGCTGACGGAAATACTGAAGCGAGAGTTGGGATTCGAGGGATTTTTGATCTCGGACTATGACGCGATTGACGAGATGCCCGGCGATTACAAGATGCAAATCGAAACTTCGGTCAACGCCGGCATGGACATGTTCATGGTGCCGACAAAATATCGCGAACTCTATCGACTACTGCTGGAACTGGTGCGTGAGCAGCGCGTGCCGATGTCGCGCATCGACGATGCAGTCCTGCGAATTCTGCGCGTGAAGTTCGCGATGGGACTGATGAATCCGACTCGCTCAACCTTGGCTGATCGAACGCTGCACAAGACTTTCGGATCGCGCCAACGCCGCGAGGTCGCGCGCGAATGTGTGCGCCAATCTCTGGTGCTGCTCAAGAATTCAAATCGGATTTTGCCGCTGGCGAAGAATGTTAAGCGACTCCACGTGTGCGGTAAGAGTGCCGACGACTTAGGTAATCAATGCGGCGGCTGGACGATTGGTTGGCAGGGAAAAAGCGGCAACGTAACGAGTGGCGGTACGACGGTCCTGCAAGCAATCCGCGCGAGCGTATCAACGGGAACGCAGGTCACATTCTCGCGGGATGGAGCTGACGCGGCCGGCGCCGATGTAACGGTTGCAGTGATCGGCGAAACACCTTACGCCGAGATGCTGGGAGATCGAAAGGACCTCAATCTGGCGAGCGAAGACATGGCGGCAATCGCACGGATCAAACAGGAAAAGATTCCCTTGGTCGTGATTCTGTTATCAGGCCGTCCGATGATCATTAATGAAGCTTTGGCCGCAGCAGATGCGTTTATCGCCGCGTGGCTGCCGGGGACCGAAGCCCGTGGCATCACGGACATTTTGTTTGGTGACTACAAGCCGACGGGTAAGTTATCGCATTCCTGGCCGCGGTCGATGGAGCAAGTGCCAATCAACGTTGGCGATCGAAATTACAATCCACTTTTCCCGTATGGATTCGGTCTGATGTATGACTGACTCTTACGGCGCGACGATTAAGGTGATTATCAACCAAACGATTTATCATCCGCCGACGGTCCGTAAATCGCGGGCACTTTCGCGCCCATCAGACGCAGGTACACGGTCATCTGTCCGCGATGATGCGCCAGATGAAGCAGCGAATCCTGAATCATTTCATAGCGCGGCGCTTCCATGACCACATTGCCGCCAGCTTTCAACTGCCAGTTCGTGTTGAGGTGTTCATCCGAGGTTTTTTCGAATGCTTCGCGCGCGCCTGCCGCGGCTTTGTCGAGCGCGTCGACGTATTCCGCACTCGTGTTCAGTTCTTTCATCTCGAACTTGCCACCGTCTTTTGGCGCGATGTCCAGCGAGTCCTGCGTTATCTGCATCGTGATCCACATCGGAATGGTCGCCACCATGTTCGCCAGATAACCGAACGCCATCGACTTTTCGTGCGGCTTCCAATCTGATTTGTTTTCCGGGACTTGTTCCAGCGCGTGGCGTGAGCGCTCAACTTCACGATTCAGTTCGGCGAGTAAATAGTCTCTGATGTTCATGTCTCCACCCTGTTCTGAGGTTACTTCGATCTTACCTCGTCGACAAATTAGCTTAGCTCGTCGACCTTTTGCAGTGTATCTTCTCGCCGAAAAGTTTAGCAGTTAGGCCGTCAACGAATCAGCAATGTCAATCCTGAGACGAAAGTCGATCGTCATCTTCGGTGGAATCATCATCTTGATTCTGGCGATTGTGGCGCTGGTGTATTGGCGCACCCGCCGCAGCGTACAGGGAGATGTCATCCATGCGACAACGTCTTTCGCCAGGTTCACAGCATTCGAAACGCCATGTGCCAGTTCGGCTGATCCTGATGTGGCCGCGGGACCTGACTTGTTTGGCGTAACGATTCAGCGTCCCGCTTACTTCTACAACAAAACGACTGGAGCTTTAGATCATAAGTTTTTCTGGGAAGCCTATCGCGGCCAGGTTCTCTCTGACGTCCACATCGTTTTCGATCGCAGCTCGCAAAGATGGTTCATCACTACAATCGTCGATCTGGGAAGTAGCCAGCAAGGCTTTCATCAGGGCGTTCAGGTCATGGTGAGCAGAGATGCCTCAGCAAAGGAGTGGATGTACTCAACTCCAATAGACGTTCCGCAGATGATTGACAATCCTGAGCCGACAGTCACGAGTGACAAGGTTGTGATTACACACGACCGGTGCGTTTGGGTGATCGATAAGGCGGCGCTGATCGCTGGTCACGCGCCGGTGGTGCAACCGCGTTTCTGCGACGTCGCGAACAACAATCAGGTTGCGGCGGTAAAGTATGGCGGCGACCCGCCGGCGACGGCGTACGCTATCACCATGTCTGACAGCACCCATCTGAACTGGATTTCCACTGAAGGGTCCGCGGCTACCGCGAGAGTAACTGAGCATCTGCTCGAAGTGTCTCCGGTTGACGAAGTCAAGGCCATCAAACAAGCAGGCAAGGCCGAATTACAGAGCAGCGGGGACAAGCCTTTCTGGCAAAAGGATCATCTGGTTTGGAATGTGACAGTGCGCTGTCCGACCGGCACATGCGTGCGCAGCTTTGATGTGAATACCGCGACGAACACTGTCAGAAGCGATGACTTCGCGATGCCGGGAACTCAGTTGTTCAATGGCGCTTCCGGTTTCGACTCTCGCGGCAACATGTGGCTACTGATGTCAGCCGCAAAGCCCGACGGTTTCGTTGGCCTCGCGCTCGCGGGCCGGACAGCATCAGGGCAAATCATTCAGCCAGAAATGATCGTCGAAGGTCGTGCCTACATCGACGATCCGGTTCGGTTGTATCTGTTTGGTTTGATCGAGACGAAACCTCCGCGTGAGCACCAGACGATTCGTTTCGGCGACTATGTTGAAGCCGCACAGGATCCGATCGACGGCTCAGTGTGGTTCATGGGAATGTACGCGGCCGGCAAAGGCCCGCTTAATCGCGAGAGCGCCGCGGGATGCATGGCCGTGAATGTGAAAGGGAACTAAGCGACTTTGGAATGTCCCCACCTAATGTTCTATTCGCCGTGGACTTTACTGACTGACTATCGAAATGGCTCGCTCCAACTGTTCGTCGCGTTTTTCTCTTACGCCTCTAATCGTACGTGAGACTGGCACCGTCGGCTTGATACCTACTCCGTGGTGTTGAGAACCATCATGCTTTAGCACTTTCATCCCAGTCCAAACGACGGTGTAGTTTCCTGGAAGTACGAACGGATTGATGTCGCCGTTCGTGCCTGCGGTGGGCTCACCCACAATTTCTCCCAGTTTGTACGCCTCGACGATGCCCATGTATGACTCGGCATAACTGATCGCCCGCCCATCAGTAAGGAAGACAATTTTCCCTTTTAGTTGCGGCGCAATCGGTTTCAGATCCCAACGCCCTCCCGTGTCGTAATCGTCTACTTTCGAGTGATCGGGTTTGGTAATGATCGGGATCATCCAACGCGCAGACGTCGCGGGCTTATCAATCAAGTGCGAAATTACGATCGGAGAAACGCTCGGATATCCTCGCAGATCAAAGACAATTCCTTTCGCCTTCTCAAGCTGTGGCAGAGCGGCCTGAAAATCCTCGTCCTTGATTCGATCGAGCGCGACGTAAAAGATTCCGGGCTTCAGTTCACTGATTTTCGGCGGCCGAGTTTCATTCAGGTTCTGTGTCTCGACAGTTCGCCGCAAGCTTATCGACTTCGTCTGGCCGTTGGCGTCCTGTATGTCAAGTGTGAGTTCAGAATCTTTTGGACCCTCAGCCAACAATGCCATTGCCACATAACGACGCCACTGCTGCGTCGCGCCGGAGATCCTCGTCTCTAGTTCTGCAAGCGTATCAGCGCTTGGCTTACCGTTTACTCTAAGAACGATGTCTCCCGGTTGCACATCGGTTACTCCCGAAACAACGTCAGTAATTACCAAGTGGCTTTCTACCCAGCCGAAAATTACCGGCACGCTGAAGCCGCGCGATTCGCCGGGATAATAAGCGCCGCCATGCCCGTCGTGGAGCTGGGCGATCATCCTTCTCAGTGTCATCAGAAATGCCAAATCGTTTTCATCTGTGGCAGCGGAAGCCAGCGCGTCTTTCAGCGCTTTGGGCCAGTCAGTTTTTACTACATCAAAGTACGGATAGAAGTGTTGCAGAACATTCCAAGCGAGAACGACATCAGCGAGACGCGTAGCGCGATCATTGCCGGAATATTCGACCAGCGAGATCTGAGCCTGAGTTGATTCACTTGCAGCGTGCGGCAGAGTGCCTTTCGCGTCTGCGAACAATGCAAGCGGCACGATACACGAAACGCCCGCACCAAGATCGGCTCTGAAAGGTTTGCTCGGATCGGGCGAGTTAGCGCCGAGCAGCGTACGCACGCGCTCACTGTGATAGGTCCCATCTTTTGCCGTGTCTGGCCCAAACCCTTTGTGCCGCCACGAAATGATTTCGATGCCGGAAACATTGGCTGGAATCTTCAACTCGGCGGGAGGTGGAATAGACTTGCTGGTTGGAAATACACGAACTGTCGGCGCAACACGACTAAAAACACCGCTCAACTTTTCACTCAATTCATCCGCATCCTTCGCGGCTTCAACTGCCAGCACTCCATCAACCGCGAATGCATTCCAGTCGGTGGCCGCCGCTTCATCGCTCGGATGAAAATGACGAACGTATCCCAGCAGGCGCGCAAACGCGATCAGATTGTCGAGCCCACGCGCAGTCAGCGGCCGCGGCGGATCGGCACGGAGCACGACCTTTCCCAAGTCTTCGATCGAGACGGCATCCAGCCAAGCTTTACCCTTGCCGCGCAGTAGCATGCCGATATTCAAAACTTCGGCATCATCGGCGACGGTGCCCGCGATCTCGTATTCGCTCCACTGGTCGGAGGTGATCGGGCGATTCATCATGTTGTCAAAGAAGCCAGGCTTGTTTCCTGCGCGGTCAACGCGCATCCAGAGTTGAGCGCGTCCCTCTTCACCTTCCATTCGGACAGAGGCGCGGAAGCGCACGCGTCGGCCGCGAAAAGGCTTGGCGTCGATCGCCTGCATCAGGTTGCCAAAAGGCGCGCCCGCGGCCGTAGTATCTTTGCTCAAAAGTACCGCCGCGTATTTCCCGGACTTTGGCTTGTCGGCGGTGAGTTCCGCTCCGTAAGTGACAGTCGTCGGACAGCTCCACCCGTCCGGCACCTGGCCCAACGTGCCTTGTTCAAAATCGAGATTGACGGGACGCGGTGCGACGCTTTGAATTTTGACGAGGCTTGACTGAGCGATAGCGGTTGGCGAGATTGCTAGGCAGCCGATATTTACGATTAGACAGAGCGTCAGAAGACGTCGAAAAGCTGTCATTCGAATTTTGTTATTTGCTTGCATGAAAGTTTTGAAACTGAGTTGGAAGATGTCGATAAAAGGAACAGGCGCGGCTTATATCACCGATGATCGTGAGTGACAAGATGTTGTGATGGAACAGCAGCCGAGGTCGCGTTAACGAGCCGCGGAGCGGCGACAGAGTTTAGCCTGGGGTGAGCGAGCGCAGCGTAGCCCCAGGAGCGAATCCAAATCGGATATGGAGCCCGCGAAGCGGGCGACAGAGCCTTTGTTAATCGCGCGAAGGCGCAAGCGCTGTCGCCCGCCTCGCGGGCTCCTGATTTTGTGACGCGTTGTTCCTCGGGTTCCACTGCGCTGCACCCGAGGGCGGGGTCCCAACGGGTGGCGCGGTGAGGGCGGGCCGGTCCTATCCGCCCTAGCGGGCGGGCCTTCAAGCTGCAGCGGGATACATGATTAGGCTTCATCAGTTCCTCTCTTCGACAGAATTGCGTCGATGGACCATCGCCCCGGCCCATCCAGCAACAGAAATACGCAGCAAGCGAGCTGCGCGTACTCTGAGCGGATCTCATGGAGCACCGCCCAAAAACCAACTTGCGGCGGCACTGGCGGCAACGGCAGCGGAGACGTGCCCAGATACATTGGAATCTTTGTCGAAGCCATCGCCACCAGCATTTCGATGATGAAGGGAATGGCGATCACACGGGTCAAGAAACCGGTGATGAGCAAAAGACCGCCAATAATCTCTAACCAGCCGTCCGCCGTGGCGGTAAAGTGCGGCGCCGGAAAGCCGAGCTTCGTAAATCGTCCGACGCCCTGGTTCGCAAAGACAAATTTCATCACGCCTTCCCAGAGGAAGACCGTTCCCGCCATTACTCTGATTAAGATCGTCGCTCGCGGACCATCGACAGGCGGATGCAGCAGCCAATTAATTTGATTGTTCATTTCTCAAGTCTCCTTTTGATTTGCTTTCACCTGTACAGACCAACTCTGCTGTGTGAATATTCCTGCTCCAGATCAACAAATTCGCCGGGAATAAAATAAAGAGAGCCTGAGTCTTTAGTTTCAGGAGCGGGGTGCATTTGCCGGAATCGAACAGCGCAAGTCGCTTTGAAGAGGTGGCGTTACGGCATTTGCCGGCTGCTTACAATTTGGCACGCTGGCTGGTGCGCAACGATCAGGACGCCGAGGATGTCGTGCAGGAGGCTTACTTGCGCGCCTTCAAGTTTTTTAGTGGGTATCGCGGCGGCGAAAGCCGGACCTGGCTGCTGACGATCGTGCGCAACACTTGTTACTCGTGGCTGCAACGCAATCGCGCTCGTGAGCTGACCGACTCGATCGATGAGGCACAGGAAGATTTGACGATAGATTTTGCCAATCCCGAGTTGCGCCTGGTTAGGGATGCCGACACGCAAATGGTCTGGGAGGCTTTGGCCGCGCTGCCGTTGGAATTTCGCGACGTGATGGTGATGCGCGAGTTGGAAGAACTTTCATACAAAGAGATCGCAGTCATCGCTGATCTGCCGATCGGCACGGTGATGTCGCGACTGGCGCGCGGCCGGAAGCGATTGTTTTCGCTTCTGGCAACTCGCATGGGAGTTGAGATGAAAGGAGGCGCAGCATGACCTGCCAGGAGACCGGACAGCTGATTCATGCATTCACCGATGGTGAATTGGATCTGACCAAGAGCCTTGAGATGGAAGCGCATTTGAAAGATTGCCCATCGTGCTCGCTGGCGCAGGAAGAGATTCGTGCCTTAGGCCGTTTCATGAAGGATGCGTCGTTTCGTTTTACGCCTTCGGCAAGTTTCGAAAAACGTTTGAGTTCAGCCGTGCGGCGCGAAACGAAAGAAAAGCCGGTGAAGCAAAATTGGTGGCGATGGTCAATGGCCGCTGCTTCGGTCGCGGTGGTTGCGTTAGGAGTTTGGGCGACGGTTGTGATTCTCAACCGACCTGCTTCAGACACATTAGTCGCGCAAGAGGTCGTCTCTAGCCATGTGCGCTCGCTAATGGCCCAGCACCTGATGGATGTACCGTCGTCAGATCAGCATACGGTGAAGCCCTGGTTCGATGGCAAGCTCGACTTCTCTCCACCCGTGAAAGACCTGAAGGAGCAGGGGTTCGAATTGAAAGGCGGGCGACTCGACTACATCGATAGTCGCCCAGTGGCGGCGCTGGTCTATCAGCGGCGGCAACATCTCATCAACGTTTTTGTCTGGCCGGCAAAGAGCGGCTCAAAATCCACGACACAGGCATCAGTGAGCCAGGGATACAATTTGATTCGCTGGACGAATTCAGGCATGGAGTGGTGGGCCATCTCCGATTTGAATCTGGCGGAGCTGCAACAGTTTGTTCAGATGTTGCAGGGTTAGTTGGGTCTAAGGAGCCTTTTTGAGACCGCTTCCCAGCCTGACATCTCCTCTCTCATCCCCTATAATCATTTTGCTTCACGACTTGGGGGCGACAGGCTTCGACAGGGGCCGTAACGTCCGTCGCGATGCATGCCGGGCCTTCTCTCTGTGGGGACCGTTATCAAATTGCAGGGAAAATCAATTGCCAACTCTAACGAGTTAGCTCTCGCAGCCTAACACGGCTCCGAGCGTCTCCGCTGCAAGTTGCTCATGCGCGCGGATGGAGATGTCACCTTAGTTGAGCTGGCGCATCTTTTCGGTCCGTGAGGATGCGCGAGACCAAAGCCGGACTAGCCCGTTCGAACGTCTTGCTGATTCACTTAGTTCGAGATGGGCGAAGGTCGCGCGAGTCGCAAGGCTCGGGCGGAAAGAGAAGCAGCTAAGCATGTAGAGTCCTTCGGCGTTGACCTTTGGATCCGAGTTCAATTCTCGGCGCCTCCACCACTAAAACCACTCAATCTCATCGGCGAGTCAGTACCACCCGCGTTAGCGGGTGGGATAATGAGTCAACTCTGGTCAAAGTTAGGCAACTCATCTCCTTGACCATTTGTCACGTAGTCAATCGCCTGGGCCAGACTTCGTTCATTCCATAAGTACCGCTGGCTTCCTTTATCTGCCCAAGGGCTATGGCTCTCTTTCCAATTACCGTCTCGTCGCATACGTCTCGTCGAGTACCCTTTGAACGAATTGAGCGCACGCGCTGGTTTGGCGCTGTCAATGGATACCACCACATGAACATGATTTGTCCGAATGTTCAGAGTGTGCAAGAACCACTTCTTATGTTCACAGACTTCTCGGACTGCGTGCTCAACGCTTTGCCGCTGTTCGGCGCTAAGGAACACCGGTTCACACCTGAGTTTGCGTTCGTTTATTTCGCGTCTACGATCACTCCGCGGGAGATAGGAAGACTTGTAACGATTGTGGAAACGATCAATTGAACCCCGCGCATCCCCGTGTAGCCAAGTGCCGTAACAGCGAAAGGTAATTAGATAACCGAGAGGGACATCGGTATCATTCCACATGGTGCGCAATATATCCCACCCGCTCACGCAGGTGGTACTGACTTGCGAGCCATCTTACCCCACCCGCTGATGCGGGTGGTCTGACTACATGACTTCGTTACCTATCGGTATCTTTGACAGCGGCGTGGGCGGGCTGACCGTCTATCGCGCGCTGCACGAACATCTGGCGAATGAACGGTTCGTTTATCTAGGCGACACGGCGCGTGTGCCTTACGGAACGAAGTCCTTGGCGACCGTCGAACGATACGCGGTCGAGAATGCTCGCTTTCTGGCGGCGCATGGAATCAAGATGCTCGTCGTCGCGTGCAACACTGCGTCGGCGCTGGCGCTGCCCGCGATTCGCTCAGCATTGAAGGTTGACGTTGTCGGTGTGATTGGACCTGGTGCGAGAGCGGCGGTGACGCGGTCGGAACGGTCGAACTTAAGAGAAAGCGCGCAGGATGCGCGCGAACCGCCCGCAGGATGCGGGCGCTCCATCGGCGTGATTGCTACCGAATCGACTGTGCAGAGTGGCGCGTACACTGCGGCGATTAAGAAGGCCGACGCGGCCGCCGAAGTAATCGAACGCGCATGTCCTCTCTTCGTGCCGCTGGCCGAAGAAGGCTGGTCTGACAATGAGGTCACGCGCGCAATCTCCGCAACTTATCTTTCCGATCTGCGATCGAAGATTGACACGCTGGTGCTTGGCTGCACGCACTACCCGATTCTGCGCGACGTGATTCAGCAAGCGGTGGGCGAAGACGTGAAGCTAATCGACTCCGGCGAAGCGACCGCTCTGGAAGTTAAATCGCTTTTGAAAGAAAAAGGTCTCGCCCGATTGACAATGCCGACCGGTGCGCTCGAACGTCAGTTGTGCGATGATTTGGATCACTTTTATGTGACTGATGCGGCTGAGAGATTCGCGCGCGTGGCCGAAAGATTCTTAGGAGCTACGCCGTCGCGTTTGGAAGCGGTTGAGGTTTGGGGAGATGATCGGTTGAAGACAAATTGATTCATTGAATCATCGGTTCATTGACTCACTGAACAAATGAATCAATGACTCAATTTACACGCACTGACAATCGCTCACCCGACGAACTGCGACCGGTGAAAATCACTCCCGGCTTTCTCGCGCACGCTGAAGGCTCGGCGCTGATCGAAATGGGCAACACGCGCGTGATCTGCGCGGCGTCCGTGGAAGATAAGTTGCCGCCGCACCTGCGCAATCAACGCACCGAAGGGTGGGTGACGGCTGAATACGGAATGTTGCCGCGCTCTACGCACACGCGCAGTTCGCGCGAGCTTGGCCGTGGCGGGCCATCCGGTCGCACTCACGAGATTCAAAGATTGATCGGTCGCAGCATGCGCGCCATTGCCAATCGTTCAGTACTGGGTGAGCGCACGATCACACTTGACTGCGATGTGCTGCAAGCGGATGGTGGCACGCGTACCGCCGCGATCACGGGCGCTTACGTGGCTTTCGCTCTCGCTTGTAAACGCTTACTCGCGGAAAAGAAAATCAAGAAGTCGCCCATCGTCAGCGAAGTCGCAGCGATCAGCGTAGGGATCGTTGACGGCACGCCACTACTCGATCTGAAATATGACGAAGATTCACGCGCGGAAGTTGATATGAACGTCGTTTGCACAGGCGACGCACGATTCATCGAGGTGCAGGGAACCGCGGAACGCTCGCCGTTCACGCGCGAGCAGATGGATCAGTTGCTCGAGTTGGCCAAGAAGGGAATCGCCGAGCTGGTGCAGCTTCAACGGTACGCAATTCAGGAAGGGTTTAGGGGATAGGGTGTAGGGGTTAGTGGGTAGAGTGTTGGAGTGTCCGTTTAGCTGTAGAAAAGTGCTCATCGCATGTTCATTGAAGAGAATCACTCGCGCATTTGTATCAAACAAGTTTTGAGAGTTCACTACACCCTACACTCAAAGCCCTACAACCTAACGAGACAACAGGCGCTTGCCCGTCAGCATCTGAATACGGGCGATACCGGACTCACAGGAGATTAGCAGTGCGATCATTCATTACTTTCGTTGCGCTCTTCATCATCGCGGCTTTTGGTTCCGCGGCGGCCACACGTCCAACTACTCTAGCTCAGCAGCACACGTACGAGAGCACCAAGGGTGAGTACATAGTTGATTTTCCGTCACCCACGTGGAAGCTGGTCGACGAGCCCGATGACGTTCACCAGCACACAGAATTCGTTTATGGCGATCGGAGCGACGGTTATCTCAGAGTTCGTAAGGAAAACCTGGAGCAGGGTATAAGCATTCAGGATTTTGCTCACCATGACTTGGATCAGCGCGAGCGTTTTCGTCCGGGGTTTGTCATTGGAAAAGAAGACCCTTTCACCGGCAGGTTGTCGGGCGTGACCGCGTCGTACGAATACACCAACGCCGGCAAACCCATGGCCGGGCGCACTTATTATCTGCAGGGTGACAGCAACACTATCTATGTGCTGCGCTTCACGGGAATGCGGGACAAACTCTCGAGAATTCGAAACCAGACAGATTCGATCGCGCGCAGCTTACGATCCAAGTAGCGCATTTATGTAATCAAAATTTTCTTCGTAACTTTCCGCACGTCTCCCGTAATACCTGTTAAGTCTCCCCGACGCGCTTAAAACGTCGCGAGCGTTTAGTTCGCAATCTCTTCGTCTGCGCAGTTCTAGCGCGCGGCCGCAGCTTTCCACAACAGACGTCTCCCCTCCGAAGTTCAACTTTGTAACGAGGAGCCTGTCATGAAGAAATGCAACGCATGCGGTGAAGAATTCGAGAATCAATTTAGCTTTTGCCCAACGGATGGACAGTTGCTCGAAGACGGCGAGCAGGTCAACCAATCCGAATTTCACTTGACGCTGATCAGCCAGTTGTCGCTTGTTCAGCGACTCTTCAACGAAATCAATTTTGTCGTCGAGCGATTAAGGCGAGCTTGGCCGTCTATTCGACGCGATCCCATTACATTTCTGAGGAGCGAAATAGGTTTGCTGCGATGGAAACTGAATCGCGCGCTTAAGCAGCCCTACGTCATGAGCAGCGTGACGACTGCGGTGGCAATTATCGTTGCGGTGACTTTCACGATTCTGGTGCTTGAAAAGCGCTCGAAGCATCAATTAACTATTGACGATGATTCGAATGAATTGATGCGAACTGTCGCGATCGACCTGGGCACGAATCCAAAACCGGAATCGAAGTCTGGCGTCGGCGCCGGCAGCAACGGCCGCGTCGGTTTCGACAAGGGTCGCGGCGAAGGATCGCGCCCAACTCCCGCGCGGGCCCAAGGCGGCGGCGGTGGTGGAGCGAACAACCCGTTGACAGCATCGCAGGGGCGCATTCCTGTTCCTTCTGAAATTCCTGCTCCGATTCCAACGACCTACGCGCGCCTGCCACAGGCGCTACCCGCGGCGGGAATCGACATCGATCCGGTCCTTTGGAAAGATTTGCCCTTCCCGAACTACGGCGATCCGCGATCGAAGTCGACTACGCCCTCGAATGGACCGGGTGAAGATGGCGGTGTTGGAAACGGCAAAGGCGATGGCATCGGCCCGGGCGAGAATAACGGCGTGGGCCCGGGAAAGAAGGGCAATATCGGCGGTGGCGAGAACAAACCTGGTGACGGCGGCAAAGGCGGTGCGCCTGGTGACAGTCCTGACGACAATCCGAATCGAGTTTTTCGCGGCCCCGAGTTGACGACGCACGCTCGCGTCTTGCTCAAGCCTGAGCCGCAATACACCGAAGAGGCGCGCAAAGGCGCCATTACGGGCACCGTGATTCTCAGTGTGATTTTTTCCCGAGACGGCCAAGTCACGAACATTCGCGCAGTCCAAACCCTGTGCTGCGGTCTAACTGAGAAAGCAATTGCCGCTGCCAAGCTGATTCGCTTTGAGCCCGCGACGCGAAACGGTCGCGCGGTCTCGACCTACATGCAGTTGGTTTACAACTTTAATTTGTATTGAGGGCGATCTCGAACGTGGATTGCCGCATCTATGTGATCAAATTCTGCAAGGTCTCCCCGGCGTCACGTTCTAACCAGGGGTAAAACGGAACCAGAGACTCAACTCGGTCTCTAACGAATTGCATTTCAGAAAGCCGCGCGGCGTTGATCTTTAATCGACGCCGAGGAGGGACCTATGCGCCAAAGATTCTTTCGCTACTCAACTCTTGTCATCGCTGTGTCGATGGTCGCTTTTATCGCGCTGATCGCGCAGTGGAATTCGCCTTCGATCGTCTCCGCTCAGGACCAGAAAATCACCCAAGGCACGCTGCAGGTTGTCGATTCAGCCGGCAACGCGAAAGCTGTCTGCCCGCTGAAACACACCGATGTGAAGGCGCAAATCAGCGGCTTTCTTTCGCGCGTAACGGTCACTCAGGAATTCGAAAATCCTTTCAAAGAAAAGATCGAAGCCGTCTACACGTTTCCCTTGCCGCAGAACGCGGCCGTCGATGACATGACCATGATGGTCGGCGACCGCACCGTGCGCGGAAAGATTCTGCGACGCGAGGAAGCTCAAGCGGTTTACGAAGCGGCGAAGAACAACGGACAAACAGCCAGTTTGCTCGCGCAGGAACGCCCGAACATCTTCACGCAATCGGTGGCGAACATTCTTCCCGGTGAACAGATCAAGATCACAATCAGCTATGTCGAAACTCTGAAGTACGAAGACGGCTCGTACGAGTTTGTTTTCCCGATGGTGGTGGGCCCGCGTTACGTTCCCGGCAATGCAACGGGCGCGCAGAGCACCGGGTTTTCACCTGACACCGATCGCGTGCCGGACGCTTCGCGCATCACGCCGCAACCTGCGCCTGCCGGCATGCGCGCCGGTCACGACATTTCGATCGATTTGATGCTGGACGCCGGCGTGCCCATTGATGCTCTGAATTCCAAGACCCACGAAGTCGTTATTGAACGCGCGGACGAGCGGCGGGTCCATGTCGCTCTAAAAGATCAAGCCACGATTCCAAACAAAGATTTCATCCTGCGTTATGACGTGGCCGGCAAGCAGATTAGTGATGCTTTGCTGACGCACTCGACTGGGCATAGCGGATTCTTCACTCTGATTCTGCAGCCGCCTGAGCGCGTCACAGCGGAAGATGTCACGCCGAAAGAACTCGTGTTCGTGCTCGACACTTCGGGTTCAATGTCCGGCTTTCCGATTGAGAAGGCCAAAGAGACGATGAAGCTTGCGCTCGACAATCTTTATCCTTATGACACCTTCAATTTGATCACGTTCTCAGGTGACGAGCACATCCTGTTTCCCGAACCTGTGCCCGCGACGAAAGAAAATCTGGCGAAAGCTCAGGCGTTTCTCGAAACTCGGCAGGGTGGCGGCGGCACTGAGATGATGAAAGCCATCAAGGCTTCGATGGATCCGTCCGACAAATCGGATCATGTGCGCATCGTCTGCTTCATGACTGATGGCTACGTCGGCAACGACATGGAAATCATCGGTGAAGTGCAGAAGCATCCAAACGCGCGCGTGTTCGCATTCGGCATCGGCAGCAGCGTCAATCGCTTCCTGCTCGACGGCATGGCGAAATACGGACGGGGCGAGGTGGAATACGTTGGCTTGAATGACGATGGCTCGGCGGCGGCGAAACGTTTTCATGAACGAATCCGCAACCCGCTGTTAACGGACATCTCGATCGATTGGAATGGCATGACGGTCAGCGACGTTTATCCGAAAACAATGCCGGATCTGTTCGGAGCGAAGCCGGTGATTCTAAGCGGCAAGTACAGCGGCAACGGCAAAGGCGTGATTCGTTTGAAGGGCAAGATGTCCGGCCGTGATTTTGTACGCGAGATTCCCGTCGATTTCTCGTCGACCGAGCAGCACGATGTACTGGCGACGCTCTGGGCGCGCAACCGTGTGGATGACTTAATGAGCCAGGACTTCAACGGCGCCCAGCGGGGCGCGATGAAGGACGATGTCAAACAGGCAATCACGCAACTTGGTCTGGACTATCGCCTGATGACTCAGTTCACTTCATTTGTGGCGGTCGAAGAGATGATTATGACTGACGGCGGTCAACCGCGCCGCGTTGATGTGCCCGTGGAAGTGCCTGAAGGTGTGAATCGCGATGCGATCTTTGGTGAAAGAAACGATTTCAGCGTAAATGCGGGTCGTGGTTATGCTAATTTCGCCTTGATTACGAATGCTGCGCAAACGGTTACGGTTACTTCCTCCGGGACTGCGAAATCGAAGCCACCAGCCCGAAGATCTGCTGGCGCGGGAAGTGGTGGGGGAGTCGGCGGCGCTGCGCCCGCTCCAAAGCCGGCTGCGTCGCCGGGCGGTGCAACAGGTCTTTTCGTGGTCGCAGACGAAGCTGATGCTGTCAACGTCAGAAAGCTTTCGCCGGAAGAACAGAAGCGTGCTGACTTGCAATCGAAACTTCATCCAACAGTTTTGGCTGTAGTCGATCGCTTGAAAGCGCGGAACCCGATTGCCGGCGCGGATGAATCGAAATTCATCCACAATGGCAAAGCGGAAATCCAAATCTGGCTGACCGACAAATCAGACGAGACGTTGTCGAAGCTGAAGGAACTTGGTTTTGAAGTCGTCCTTGATCCGAAGACCGCGAAGATGGTCATCGGAAGATTACCGGTTGAGAAGTTGGCCGCGCTAGCGGAGTTGAAGTTTGTGCGGTACGTATCGTCGCAGATGAGCAACTGAACCAAACGTGTCAGAAGTCCGACCGTTAGGGAGGGCAGCGCAGCCCTTGCTGACGCGTGGGCTTCTGACACATTATCGCCGTGATGAAACTCGCTCACGGCCTCGCCATTCGCAAATCAAAAATCAACGGTCAGGGTTGCTTCGCCACCATTCCGTTCAAGCGCGGCAGGAAGATCGCGGAATACGCCGGCGAGCGGATCAACGATCTGGAGGCGCAGAAGCGCGCGCGCAACCGCCGCATCCTGCGCATCTGCGATATTGATGGTCGTTTCAGTGTGGACGGCGCTCGCGGCGGCAACGGCACGCATTACATCAATCATTCCTGCTCACCGAATGCTTACATGAGGACTCTGTACGGTCATGTGTTGTTCTTTGCCTTGCGCGACATTGATTCAGGTGAAGAGATCACGATCGATTACGAGCAGACGTTGCACCCTGATTCGAAGCGCTGCTTCTGCGGCGCGAAGAACTGTCGCGGCACGATTAATAAGACCTAGCAGTTTCAAGTCACGGCGGGAAACGGCTAGTAATTGCCCGGTAAGGAGAACCATTCGATGTTAAAGCGATACACCTTCTGGCTTTGGGCCGCAATTGCGTTTCTGGTTTTGAACACGATCATTCATTCAATCACTCTATTCATTCAACCGGCGCCCCAAAATGAAATTGAGCGCCAGCTCGTTCATTTGATGACGACTTATCACAACGACTTTGGCGCGGGCTTTCACCCTACGCCCCAAAACCTCTTCACTGCGTTAAGTTCAAGCTTTTCGTTGCTTTGTCTACTCGGCGCGCTCATGAACGCCTATCTGTTAAGAAAGCGCGTGAGCACCGACATCATGCGGGGCGTGGTCGCGATTGATTTGTTAGTGTTCGGTATTTGTTTTGTAGTGATAGCGGTATTCACTTTTCTGCTGCCGATTATCTTGATCGGATTGATTGTTGTCTTCCTAGCGCTTGCTTTCATCACCGCAGTGCGCGAGCCAAAGCAGGCATGACAACGGCGTGATTATGTCCAGTAAGTTCGATCCAGCGAGCGATAATGAACCGCCTCGGAGACATGGGCGGAAGTGATGTTATCCGCGTTGTCTAGATCTGCAATGGTGCGGCTGACCTTCAGGATTCGATCGTAAGCGCGCGCGGACAGTCCCAGTCGCGCCATCGCTCTTTCCAGCATCGATTCACTCTCTGAATCAATCCGGCAGTACTTGCGAATGAGACGCGGCGTCATCGCGGCATTTGAGAAGATGCCTTCATCGCCGAATCTTTGTTGTTGTCGCTCGCGCGCGTTGATTACACGCTGACGAATCGCGGCAGAATCTTCAGCGTCTGGAGGCGTGTCGCCGGTGAGTTCACGAAACTTTACTGCAGGAACGTCGATGTGAATGTCTATGCGATCCAGCAACGGGCCAGAGATGCGTCCCACGTAACGTTGAATTTGCAGCGGCGTGCAGCGGCATTCGCGCGTTGGATCATTCCAGAATCCGCAAGGGCAGGGGTTCATCGCCGCAGCCAGCATCAGTGATGCCGGAAAGGTAAGCGACATCGCGGCGCGACTTATCGTTACCTTCTGGTCTTCAAGGGGCTGGCGAAGGACTTCGAGGACGCTGCGATCGAATTCAGGGAGTTCATCGAGGAAGAGCACGCCTTGGTGCGCCAGCGAGACCTCTCCAGGTCGCGGTACCGCGCCGCCGCCGATCAAGCCGGCATCGCTGATGGTGTGATGCGGAGAGCGAAAGGGCCGCTGAGTGACTAAACCTGCGCGACCAGTCAGGCCCGCGACTGAATGGATCTTCGTCAGTTCAAGCGCAGCCTCAAATTCTAGCGGTGGCAAAATCGTCGGCAGACGCTTCGTCAGCATCGTTTTGCCGGAGCCTGGCGGACCGATCAGCAGGATATTGTGCCCGCCGGCCGTGGCGACTTCGAGGGCGCGCTTCGCCGCTTGCTGGCCGCGGACTTCCTTGAAGTCGACGCTATAGTGATCGTCATTAATCAGAATCTCCGCAAGGTCGACGCGAACGGGCGCAGGCGGATTGTCCGATCGGATCGCCGCGATCGTCTCGACCGCGTTTCGCAGGTCAGTCACCGCATAAACATTCACGTCTGAAACGACCGCTGCCTCTTTGGCGTTTTCGTCCGGCAGCAGGAGCTTTCCAGCACATTGGGATCCTAAGCTTAGAATTCCACGTGGACAAGTTGTCGCG
>JADMIO011251624.1_pt1 | contig 69308 bp, 59 predicted proteins | sample 8958161 | NCBI WGS metagenome assembly JADMIO01 (sample SAMN16585339, study PRJNA669376) | soil metagenome | isolation source: Crop rotation soil | place: USA: Cullars Rotation, Alabama | collected 2011 | reverse complement strand
ACAGACCGCTCGCTAGCGCTCGCGGTTCAGGGTGGGCAGACGCCGGTCGAGCCAAGGAGAATGGGCAAACCTACTTGGGCACCGTACCGGGTTTGCCCTTTTCGGCGATCCGGAACACCAGAAATTTCACGGGCTCGGTAGCGCTCGCGTTTTTCGAGACCGCATGAAGATGCATGGGCTGCTCGTAGAACATCTGGCCGGGCGTATAGGTCTTCACCGGCCCATCATCAAGCTGCGCCACGAGCGACCCTTCGAGGACGTACACAAACGTATGCCCGGGATGGCGATGCGGTTCTGACGATCCGCCCGGCGCGTACTCCAATTGCGCCACCCGCACTTCCACGTCCTGGGCGTCCATCCTGGCGAGGTCCTGGGTCAGCAGCGTAATCGCCTTTAACTGGCTGGGCGCGGGCGGCGCGGATTGCGCACGAGACAGCATCGGCGAAAAGCCGATTGCGGCGGCGGCTTTAACGGCCTGGCGTCGATTGATCATGGGGATTCCCTCCAGATTTCTGTTGATGCGCCTCACACTCTAACACGCGGGGCGGCGCTTCTATCCGTGCGCGGTAACTGCGACGTTCTCGAGCGGGTAGCCGCGCTCGAGCCAACCTTCAAAACCGCCCTCGAGAGGCCGGACTCGCGTGACGCCGCGGCGGTATAACCGGAGCGCCGCACGGGCGCTCGAAGCTTCGTTCGGTCAACTACAGTAGAGGACAATATCGCGGTCGCGCGGAATCTCCTGGTGGCGGGCATCCAGTTCAGAAGGAGCCATGTGCAGAGCGCCCGGCAATTTATTTCCCTGGCTCTCCACGTCTCTGGGGTGCCGCAGATCCACGATCATGACCTGCTCTCCCGTCTGCAGTTTGCGCAGCAGCTCCTCGGGCAGGATGCGTGCGATCCGCAGCCGCCGCAGGAAACGCTGCCGCTCCCAGATTTTGAACAACATGTAAAGAGCGAGCAGGGCGCAAAGTACAACCGCCAGCCAGGAGCCCATGCTCAACGCGAATTCAGCGACTCGCACCAGTTCGCGGCGAAAGATCCAGCCGGCGCCGCTGAATGCCGCGACCCAAAGCGCCGAGCCGGCGGCATCGGCCAGAACAAAGCTCAGCACCGGCATGCCAAAGAGACCCGCCATGGGCGGCGCCACGGTGCTGAGACCTGGAATGAACTTGGCCAGCAGAAGGGCGCGGGCGCCGAAGCGATCGAACACTTCTTCGGTGCGGCGCACGCAGGAATCCGGTTCGAGCGCAATACGGCACAGAAGGTTCAGCACCGAGTAACCGCGGCTCTTCCCGAGCCAGTACCAGACACTATCGCTCAAGAGCGAAGCCAAGACGGCAATCGCTAATCCCGTGAGGAAGGATAGTTTTCCGGCCCCGGCCAGCGCGCCCATCGCCAGCAGCACCGGAGCGGCCGGCACCGGTAATCCCATTTGCTCGGCCAGGACGAAGCCAAAAACCACCCAATAGCCGTGCTGCAACAAAAACGCGAACGCCTGGTTCATGAGTCCGTAACGTCTTTCAAGGCGCTGGGTGCAGAGAACGCCTGCGGATAATGGCGTCGAGTGACGGAGCCCCGGGTCCGGCCAGCGCCAGGGCGACATTCGCCGCCATCAACGTCAGGGCGAATTCATAGCCGCGAGGTAAAAAGAAACCACCGGCGAGATGAACTTTCAAAATCGCCACCAGCATGTCAATGGCAATCAGCAACGCTACCCAGCGAGTGAACAGGCCCACCACCAGCAGGATGCCTCCCACAAATTCGAGCAGCGCCACAAAAGGACCGAGCACGGACGCGGCTGGTATTCCCATGTGAGCAAACATCTGGCTGACTGCTGGAAGCCCGAATGTAAAAACTTTCTGGCAGCCGTGCGCGGTGAAAACCAGTCCCACCACCACACGAAGGATTGTGAGGCCCCATTGCCTCATGCTTGTGTCGTCCATATTCGACTCCATTTCCTAAACGCCTGCAGCGGCCGGCCTCAATAGACCTCTTATATCGATGATGCTGGTCGGAATAAAGGCTCATGCGGCCGAGACTGGTGGCATTTCGCCCATTGAGTTCAGGACGCGCATGCGCAGTCAGGCCGATCCATCGTAACGCAAATTCCAGCCCGCAACCTGTCGATCGGCGAAAACCATCCGCCGGCTGGCCAGGATAGAACCGGACGTGTTACTTTCGAATTACTGATGGGGTCTGGTCAAGCTTCTTCTCTCGACAACGAGAGGCAGGGTGGCCTCGCGCTTTTGCGCCGTATTCGAGATCTCTTCTCTCAGCCCGATGCGCTGATTCTGCTGGTCGCCAGCCTCATTTTTTTGGGATGCATCATCAGCCCGCCGGCACTCATGGACGACGTGGACGCCGTGCAGGCGCAGATCGCCCGCAACATGCTGAACTCGGGGGACTGGGTTACCGCACATTTGGACGGCGTGCGCTATCTTGAGAAGCCGCCGTTCAAGTACTGGGCGATCGCTCTTTCTTATTGCGTGTTCGGCGTACATGACTGGGCTGCACGCATTCCCGTGGCGCTGGCGGCTGTGCTGCTCGCGTGGGTCACCATGCGATTCGGCGCCTGGGCGTTCGGGAAAAGAGCCGGCCTTTATGCGGGCCTGGCGCTGGGAACTTCAGTTGGACTGTTTCTCTTCACGCGCGTGCTGCTTCCAGACGTTATCCTGACGCTGGCCATCACGCTGGCCTTGTGGTCCTTCGCCAGAGCGCTCGATGAAAGCGAAGCCAGGCCGCACCTTTGGGCTCTGGCGATGTGGGCGGCGCTTGCCACGGGATTACTAATCAAGGGACTGGTGGCCGTAGCGCTGCCGGCCGGGACAGCGGTGTTCTATCTCTGGCGCACGCGGCGTCTTTTCTTCCGGAAGACGTGGGTCCGCTTGCGCCCAGCCGCGGGAATTGCAATTTTCATAGCGATCGCCTTGCCCTGGCATGTGCTGGCCACGCTGCGTAATCCGCCGTACTTCGATTTCACGCTGCACAGCGGTCCCGGCTCCTATCACGGCTTCTTCTGGTTTTATTTCATCAACGAACAACTGCTCCGCTATCTGGGTCTGCGTTATCCGCGCGATTACAACACGGTGCCGCGGGTTTATTTCTGGCTGCTCCACCTGGTGTGGCTCTTTCCCTGGACCGTTTATCTCCCGGCTGTCTCAAAACTCGATTTCTCGCCGAAAACGCGCGCTGGCTCGATGCGCCTGATGGCGTTCTGCTGGATCGGCGTTGTGCTGGTTTTTTTTTCCTTTTCCACCACGCAGGAATACTATTCCATGCCCTGCTATCCGGCCATCGCGTTATTGATTGGCTCGGCACTCGATGCGGAGGGCAGGCTCGTGAAGTACGGCACCCGTGTTGCGGCTGCGGTTGCAGGGTTAGCGTGCGCGGCGGCCGTAACCATTCTCTGGATGGTGCGCAGCATGCCGGCGCCCGGAGATATCGCAGTAGCGCTGAATCAGAATCCCGACGTGTACGCGGCTTACACGCTTTCGATGGGCCATATTGCGGACCTCACGCTGCATGCTTTCGCATATCTGCGATTGCCCCTGGCGGTAGCCGCTATCGCTTTTTTCATGGGCGCGGCCGGAGCCTGGTTTCTGAAAGGTAATCGAGCGCTGGCATCACTGGCTGTGATGATGATGTTGTTGTTTCATGCGGCGCGGCTGGCGTTGGTTGACTTCGATCCGTACATGGGATCGCGGGCGCTGGCCGCCGCGCTGGTCGAGGCTCCCAAAGGCCAGCTCATTGTGGACGACCAGTATTACGCCTTTTCCTCGATATTCTTCTACGCCGACCGGAACGCGTTGCTGCTCAATGGACGTGTGACGAATCTCGAGTATGGCTCAAACGCGCCGGGTGCTCCCGACGTCTTTATCAACGACCAGGATTTTGCCCGCTTGTGGGCGCGGCCGGAGCACTACTACCTGGTGGCCGCGGGCACGGCCCTGCCGCGTCTCCAAAATCTTGTGGGCAAGACCGCGCTGCACGTAGTTTCAGAGAGCGGGGGCAAGTACCTGCTGACGAACCGCTAAGCCTATTTCCCGGAAAACTGGAAATCGTCAAAGTATGTGACGCAGTTCGCCTTGGTCCACAGCCCGACTTTACCTGGTCCGATGAAGGTTGCATCCTCCGCCTCGAACACTTTGCGGTGGTCAAAATAGACCTCGAAACGGGATTTCTTGAAACTCACTTTCAGAATGCTCCAGGTGTGTGAAGGAATGCGATGCGCCACACCATCGCCGCGGACGGGCTTACCTTTGGGAGTGAGCGAGAGCCATCGGCCGTCTTCCACTTTGTACATCACGATGTTGTCCTGAAGCGCATTGGCCCGGACCAGATAATAGTTTGCGGCGTCGCGATAGCGCCACACCAGACCGGCAGCCTGATCGTGCTTTCCGGCAACCGTCTTGAATTTGACGCTCACTTCGCCGTCTTTATAATCCGGCTTATCGAGAATCGCCAGTGGAAAGGGGCTGTTTCCGCCGCTCGAGGACACCAGGCCCAGAACATTCGGTTTGCTGGGAGCAGTCGGATCTCTCAAAACTTCCCATTTGGGAGCGGGTGCATTTGCAGCCGTGACCACGGTCCAACCGGAGGGTACCGAACCTGGAGCGTTGGCGTCGAAACGAATGGTTTCAGCGCTGCCAAAACCCAGAGTCAGCGCTAGCATCCAGCCAACCAGCTTCATTCTCATATCTGACGTGACGCGAAAATACTCTACTTCTTTTTATCATTCCGCGCGGCTGCGCGCCAGAGCGCCCGGTGCGAAAGCGCTCAGCGGTCCCGGCGGCGCTTGAGCGCGGCCGGCGCGTGGTGTATTTTAGAGCCGCATGAGATGGTTCGCGATATTGTTGACGCTTCGCCTGGTGGCGGCCCCTGCAAGCACGCCCTTCAAAGGTGTTCACATCTACGTGGCCAATAGCGGCGGCGACACTCTCAGCATCATCGACCCGGAAGCGAACCGAGTTGTGGGAGAGATCAAAGTATCCGGCCAGCCGCACGGAATAGCCGCATCGCCCGATGGAAAACGGTTTTACGTCAGCAGCGAAGGTCAGGACGTACTGGACGTTGTGGACCGCGCCACGTCGGGCATGCTCCGGCGGATTCCCTTAGGGAAGAGGCCTAACAATCTTGCGATCACTCCGGACGGGAAGCGAGTGTACATCTGCATTCGCAACGAATCCTGGGTGGACGTCGTGGACACGGCGGCACTGGAAAAGGTCAGGAGCATCCCGGTGGGCCGCAATCCGCACAACGTTTACTGCACGCCGGACGGCAAATGGATGATCGCGACCTCCATGGGCGACCGCAAGCTCACCGCCATCAATATTCGAACCGAGCAGCCTGAATTTGAAATTCCGCTGGACGGGATTCCCCGCCCTCTGGCGATTGAACCGGGGCCCGGCCCGAGCGCCCGGCGATTATTTGTCCAACTGTCCGATCTTCATGGCTTCGTCGTAGTGGATTTCGAGGCGCGCAAGACCACCGGGCGCGTGCTGCTGCCGGAAGCGCCGGCCGATGCCGCGCCGCTGATCCCGCACACGCTGTCGCACGGAATTGCGATTGCCCCCGACCATAAGACGCTCTGGGTGACCAGCATGCTCAATAACTCTGTGTCGGTGTATTCGTTGCCCGCATTGAAGCTGCTGGGCTCGATACCGGTGGGAAACAGCCCCGACTGGCTGACATTCACGCCCGATGGCAGCCGCTGCTATGTGTCGAACGCAGGCGCGGAGTCGGTCTCGGCCATCGATACCGCGGCCCGCCGGGAGATCGCACGAATTCCCGTCGGCAGAGTCCCCAAGCGCCTGATCGCGGCGGAGTGAACCCCTCGCGGCTTAGGCGTCTTCAAACCTAACTAGACAAAAGGTTGGTACGTCGCAGGGTCAACTGTTTCTCATATTTTCCAGTACCACGCCTGTAAGACCGCTTGCCCGAGATAAGCCAGCGGTACTGGATGGGCGAGCGGCCCAAAGCGACGTAAAATCCTGGCGTCAGCTTGACAAGCCTCGCGGACGGGCATAATTTCACTGGAGCAGGCGGGTAGGGGCGCCTTGTCTTTCGAGGTTCAACTCGCCGTGCTGCAAGGGGTGCTTTCCATGAGAAGACTGCAATTGGTGGCTCTGCTTGGATTCTCTTCGTTTTTCACCTGTCTGCTGTTCGGGCAAACTCCGGTGGGCACGATTTCGGGAACGGTGTTCGACGAATCAGGCGCAATAGTGCCGGATGCGAGCTTGACCGTCACCAACACGGCGACAGGATTAGTGCGACAGGTGAAGTCGGACACAGCCGGCGCATATAGCGTGGCGGCGCTGCCGGCCGGTACTTACGAAGTACAGTCGAAGGTCGCCGGTTTTCGCTTATTAATCCGGCATGCCACGGTCGCGGCAGGAACCACGACCACGGTGGATCTGCATATGCAGGTCGGGCAGCCCAGCGAGACAGTGACAGTCGAATCAGCCAGTGCACAGATCAATTACGAGAGCCACAGCATCGAGGGCGTCATCACGCGCCAGCAGATTCAGGACTTACCGCTGAACGGGCGCAGTTTTCTGCAACTGGCGCAGCTCGAGCCCGGCGTCAGCGTCTCGCCCGGCACGACGGCACAATACAACGCGTTGTTTTCGGTTTCGATTCTGGGCGGTGATTCCGGGAGGACGGCGATCAATGTGGATGGCGGGACGATTCGCAACGAGATTGAAGGGGACACCCAGATGAACTTCTCGCAGGAGGTGGTACAGGAGTTCCAGGTCTCCTCGGCGAACTTCGATCTGTCCACCGATATCACCAGCGTCGGTTCCATCAACGTAGTGACACGACAGGGCGGCAACGGTCTTCACGGCAGCGCATACTTCTTTTTCCGCGATCACAACATGGCAGCGTATCCCGCGCTCAGACGCGATCCCGCGGCACCCGACCCCTTTTTCGCGCGCCGCAATCCGGGCTTCTGGGTCAGCGGCCCGGTGAAGAAAGACAAGCTGTTTTTCTTCTTTAATTACGAGTTCATGAACCAGGCGCAGTTATTCACGGTGCAGCCGGACCTGCCCTCGATTGCCGGCCTGGCTGGAAATTTCAGCAGCCCTTACAAGGGCAAAACGCTGAGCGCGCGGCTGGATTACCGGGTGACGCCGAATCACAGCATGTATGTGCGGTACTCGCATGACGGCAACCATGGCTTCGGGCCGAGCGGCTCGAACGCGACCTTACCTTCAAACTGGCTGCGCAACACGAATTGGAGCGATCAGAGCGTGTTTGACCTGACCAGCACACTGCGGCCGACCGTGGTCAATGATCTTCACTTCGGCTATACCTACTGGCAGAACAGGAACCTGTTCCCGAGGCAGCAGGACTGCCCCGGATGCCTGGGCCTTGATTTTCCCGACCTGACGATGATCGGCTCGAACAACTTCGAGATCGGCAACACGTCGAACGCCACGCAAGGCCGCGATCTGCGCCGCTACACATTGCAGGATAGTCTGACGTGGCAGAAAGGCTCGCACCGGCTGCGGTTTGGAACAGAAATCGAGCAGGCTCCGGGCACCGGTTTCTGGGGCTATTGCGATCCGGCGTGCGGCGTAGTGTTCTCTCCGGAGTTCGTTGCCAGCGTGATTCCGGCGCCCTACCTGCCGCTTTTCAATTTGCCCACCACCATCTCGACCGATGCCGACCTGCTGCGTCTTCCGATGGCTGGAGCCGTGGTGGGGCTGGGCGACCCGAGCCAGCCGCCGCCCTACAACGTGCAAAAGGCCAAAACAAACGACCGCTACCGCATTTACTTTCAGGACACGTGGAAACTGCGGCCGAACTTCACCCTCAATTACGGGCTGGCCTGGCAATACGAAAGCACATTGTTCAACACTGACCTCAGCAAGCCCGAGTATTTGAAGCCTCTCTACGGCAACGATTTGACGTCCACCCGGGGCAACCCGCACAATTTCTCGCCGGCTCTGGGTTTTGCCTGGAACGTCGGCAGCGACAACAAGACGGTCATTCGAGGCGGCGCCGGGATCTACTATGACACCGAGCAATTGTGGATGCGGCTCGAGGAGCGTTCCTATATCGGTCCGGTGGGCAACGGGCGCATCCAGTTTCCGTCCACGGGATTTCTGAACATTTTCCCGGGCATCATCGACTTCAGCACCGGAGGACAGCCGATCCCGGTAGGCTCGCCGCTTCAAAACGGACTCACGACGTTGACGCTGGGCCAATATCTGGAACTTCAAGCCCAGGAATCGCCTGCCGTCCTGGCCAAGCTCACTCCGTCCAACAGCCTGGCAGTGCGGAATATCCAGCTCTCGAAAAACGCCGTGCATCTGTTCCCGCACAACTACCCGGTTCAGCGGAGCTATCAGACGTCGTTGGGCATCCAGCGCGAGATCACGCGCGATCTGGTAATCACGGCCGACTTCGTGCGGCGCGTCTTCACGCACACTAATATCGGCGATATCGATTACAACCGTTTCAACCGGTTTATCAACGGCGTGCAGACTCCGGTGATTCCGATCTGCCAGGGCGCTCAGGCCGACGATCCCAGCGCGAACTGTTCTACCGGCCCGGTGACTTTCTGGACCCCGGGCGGCCGCGGCACATATAACGCGCTGCTGCTGAAGGTCAACAAGCGCCTCTCTCACCGTGTGCAGGGAATTGTGTCGTATGCGCTGCAGGCCCAGAACGGCCTGAATGGAATTTATAACGACGACAACTGGTTCTCGAGCTACGGACCGCAGGGCGCGCGCCAGGTGCTGACCATTTCCGGAATCGCCGAACTGCCCTGGGGCTTCCAGTTGGGCCTGATCTCCTCATTCTCAGGGGTTGGGCCCCTGATGCCAAAGATACCGGGCGTGGATTTAACCGGCAGCGGCGAAACCACTACGCCCATTCCAGGCATCCCGTACAACGGCCTCAATCGCGGTTATGGAAAAGAGGACCTGGCGAAGGCCGTGGCCGACTGGAATTCAAAATATCCGGCAGGATCGGTGGACGCGCGCGGCCAGGCCATTCCGCAGTTGGTACTGCCTCCGAGTTACTCGCTGGGCCACAGCTTCAATTCGCAGGACATTCGTCTGACCAAGACCTTCACGTTCCACGAGCGGTACAGACTGTCAGTGTTCGGCGAGATGTTCAACGTGTTCAACATCGCCAACCTCGGCGGTTACAGCTCCAACCTGGATACCGTTGCGCCGGCGGGATCGACGCAAAGGTTTGCTTTCGGCCAGCCTACCAATCGCACCCAACAAGTTTTCGGCTCTGGCGGACCGCGCGCGGTTCAGATAGGGACACGGTTTATCTTCTAGTTGGGCCGCGGCTCGTTGGGCAAGCGGCTCGAAATTGCCGCCGGTCGTCCAGGAGTAAAGGAAACCAATTTTCTGCTCAACCCGGAGCACCGCGATTTCAGACGAATCAAACTATCGGATGCCCATGCGTTCGCGTTCGATGTGCGGTTGCGGAAATAACGTCTATTGAGTCGCGAACGTGACCTTGTTGGAAGTGACGCCGCCAATCTTGACTTCCAGTGTTGTCGCGCCGCTGGCCGCTATCCCCGACGGCAGTTTGAAATTCAACTGATAGACGCCGGGGTAGAACGGAGTAAGCCCGGAGAACTGCACATTGGCCGCGGGTATGGCGGTGCCGTTGATCAGGACCTCTGGCGTGGTAGTGGTTTTTGCAATCGTAGTGAAATTTGACGGGCAGCCGGATGCGGGGCAAGGTGACGCGCCGTCTTTTGGAGGCGAGGCCACGGGACCGAGGCCGGTCACATAGATAAAAATATTGTCGCCGGCTTTAGCGGGCCTGGCCACAATCTTCGGGAAGGGCCACCCGGCTACCGGTTGCGCCACGGAGCCGTCGTTGTTATTGATCACCCAGGCCGCGCCACTTCCCGCCTGATTGATGGTGAAAATACCCGGCGAAAACGTGGCAACCGTCAAAGTCTGCTGCTGCGATGCGGTTCCGTTGCGGGTGACGACGATGGAGGCATTCCCGGGAGGGACGCTCCAGGGAAGCTGGACACTCAACTGGTTCTGCGCGACGTAGTAAATCGGCGCCGGTTTGTTCGCGATCGCGACGCTCACTTTATCGGTGCCGCTGCCGATCTGCATGCTGAGTGGCGTAGTACTGGCCACCAATACTTTGCTGGCGAGGTTGGTACCGAAAACTACGATCAGCGACCCAGGCGGATTTGCGGTGGCATAACTTGCCGCATTCAGCACTCCGCCCGAATTGACAGTGGGCTGCTGCGCAGATGCGACCGAAGCGCAAGTAACAATCAGTACGACCCAGCAGAGAAACTTCATTCCACTCATATTCTTCGCCAATTACTCACTTGGTAGCAAGCCTTTGAGAAAGAATTTACTTTTTGGAAATGTTCAAAGCCGTCCGAATTTCCTCAAGCGTCCGAGTTACTTCGGGGTTTTTTCCCCCATCCAGATCAGTTGCCAGCAAGGCTTCCGCGCGAGCTTCTTCGAGGCGCCCGGCGAGTCGCAGCACCTGTGCCAGTACCCAATGCGGCTTAAACCAGTTGGGCGCAAAGGAAATGGCCTGCCGAAGGCATTGCTCGGTATGCGCGAAATCGTTCTGACGGGCATAGTACGACGACAAGCTATACCAGGCATTCTGGCGCTCTTCAGAATGCTCAGCAGCTTGCTTGGCGGTTTCAAAGCCTTCTTGCCAGGCTTGAACGGCTTCGCGCGGATCTTTGGCGGTTGAAGATGCAGTGGTGATGGCCCGCGAATACCACAAATCCGTGCGCATGCCCGGCGGCGCCCAGATTTCGACGTGCTGATATGCTCGGATAGCCTGGAGCAGCTTGCTGTCGCGAATCAGCCGATCAACCTGGGCGAGTGAGCGGTCGGCTTCAAACAACCGTGCGGCAAAAACGATGAGAAGGAGTGACGTCGGAAGCATGGCGAAAGCGCCGGCGGCTCGCATGCGGGAGTCCCCTCGCTCTCGGTCGCGGTTCGGAGACGTGGAGTCCGCTCGCTCTCGGTCGCGGTTCGGAGACGTGGAATCCGCTTGCTCTTGCTCGCGGTTCGGAGAAAGCGCTACCAGCAGCGCGATGGTTACATAGAAATACACCGCCGTCGGCACCGTAAAACTGGTGAACTGCTGGCTGATGAGGATCGCGATCAGCGCGGCTCCGAGTCCTGCGGAGTATATCGCAATTTCAGGCTCGCGGCGCGACCGGTGGAGGCAGAGGAATCCCAGCGCCGTGACAGCGGCGAGCAGCACCAGCCCTGGCGCTCCCTGCGTCGCAAACGTGTCGAGAAAAATATTGTGCGGCGATTCCTGGTAAAACTCCGGATACGCGCGCGCCAGCTCGGCCGATTGGTAGCGGGGAAAGTAAATCGAGAACGTCTCAGGACCCCAGCCGGCAGCCCAGCGCGCCGCCGCCATGCGCAATGAATCACGCCAAAGCAGCGGCCGCGATCCGCCGCGCGGATCTTCAATGAACCAGCGGGTGCGGCTGCGGAGCAACTCGCCCGGAGGAGAGAAATAAAAGAGAGCCATCCCCAGCGCGAACGCCAGAAAACCACCCAGCACGCGCGCACGCAGGGCGGGCCGAAACCACAGCAGCAGAAAGCAGACTCCGCCGAGAAGGCCGAGCATGGCCGCGCGCGTCCCGGTAAGGACCAGAGCCACGCAGCCGGCGACCACGGCGACGGCTCCCACCAGTCTCCAGAAAAGTTTCGGCTCCACCAGCACGAGCGCCGCACCAGCGAAAATCACCGAAAGCAGGTAGGTGGCAAAATAGCTCACGTAACCCAGCGTGCCGGGAGGCCGCACGATGGTGAACGGGGCTTCGCCGATGTGGTAGAGCTTGGGATCGATAAACGGGTCCCAACCGAAATATTGCGCGATGCCGTAGAGTGCGGCGGGAATTCCGGAGAGCGCCAGAATGCCGAGTAAGCCGCGGATGCGAGGAAGCTGCGACGCGGTGTGTCGAGCCACCATCCAGGCCAGAGCCAGCACGCTGAATTGCGCCAGCAGGCCGAAGCGGCGCCAGTTGCTGCCGCCGAATGAGAGCGCGCGGTCCGCGGAAAAAAGCGTGGAAATCATCACTGAAAGGCACATCGCCGCCAGAAGCAGTTCGAACCACCGCATCTCGCGCGAACGCGGTCCGGCGAAACGGAACACCAACGGCAATGCCATCGCGGTTCCCACCAGCAACACCACGATTTTGGGCGTGATGTCGAAATAAAAAAGCAAGTGGGGCGCCAGAGTTAACGCCAGTAACGCAACGGTGGCGGACAGCAAGACCCCCATATCGGCTACACTATCCCACAAGCGGGTCTGGATGTCGGAAAACTTCGAGATCGTTCGCCTCATCGACCATCTCCGCCGGCGCTGGAATGTGGTGGCGCTGGCGTGTGGCGTGGCGGTGACGCTCGCGCTGTTGGCTAGTCTCGTGGTGGCCAATGAGTACACCGCGACCACTCGGATCGTGATTGAGCCACCGGCCGGAACCGATCTTCGGGCTTCCATGGCGGTCAGCCCGATTTATCTGGAGTCGCTCAAGACATACGAACTGGTCGCTTCGGGGGATCGGCTGTTCTTGGACGCGATCGAACATTTCAAGTTGCCCCGCCGAATGGCCATCGACCGTATGAAGCGCTCTGTCCTTAAAGTGAGCATTCCGCGCAACACGAAAATTCTCGAGATTTCCGTGACGCTGCGCGACCCGAAACAGGCCCAGGAACTGGCGCTTTACATCGCGGAGCAGACCGTCCGGCTCACACGCGAAACCGCTACAGAGACAGAGCAGGACCTGATTAGCGATGCACAAAAGCAATTGGCAGACGCACGTACGCGCATGGATAAAGCCGAGGCTGCGCTGGCCGCGCTCTCCCGCCACTCCGCGGATGCGGGCACGGATCGCGCCGCCGAACTGAGCGCCGCAAAGATCCAGAGCGATACGGCGCGCGCAGCTTTCGAGACCGCGGATGAACATCTTGCCGAAGTCCGCTCCTCGGCTGGATTTCGCGGCGAACGGCTGCGGATCATCGATCCCGGTGTGATTCCGGAGCGCCCTTCGTGGCCTAACCTTCCACTCAATCTGCTCATCGCGGTGTTTGTGGCCCTGGCCGGGTCGCTCGTTTATCTCACGTTCGAATTCAATTACCGGCTGGCGCGGTCCGCCGCTCCGCGCGCGTTGTCGCCAGTGGCGCGCGTGAAGAGCGGCCATGACTGAGGCCACGGATGCGGCTGCGCTCGAGCGCGCCTCGTGGCATTGGATTGCCGTTTCAGCAGCAATCGGGATTTACGGCGCGCTGGTGGCTACCGCGCACTCATTCTCCGCTGCCGCGGTCTTAGCCGCGCCGGTGTTGCTTCCGCTGGCCTGGTGGACCATATCCGAACCAAGCCGCTGGACGGGCGCATTCATTGCCTCCGCCATTTTGCTGCCTCCTCTTCCCATTGCGCTGGGTAATTCCGGCCCTCATCCGGCGCTGTTTTTCGCCGCGCTGGGCGTAATCGCCGGCGTGGTGTATCTGCGTGAGTGGCGAATCCAAGCCAATAGCCTGAGTGCGGCGTTTCTCATGCTGCTGACAGTTCTTCTGGTCAGCCTGGCCTGTGCGGCGCTCTATTCCGGCCCGGTCATCGCGGCCCGGAGTTTTGCGCGAGTGCTGTTGTTCGGCATCGGTGTGTACTTATTTTTCTTCACCGCATACGTCACACGCGCGGGCCGTCCGCCCTTGCAGGCTCTATTTTGGGCGGCGGTGGTTTCGGCGGCCATAGCCTGCGTCGATTTCTACTATCAGCTTCCCGCCCCCGCCGGCTTCAGTCCTCAGTTCATATGGCTGGATACAGCCGTCTACCGGCGCGCGCAGGGAATTTTTTACGAAGCCAGCACGCTCGGCAATTTCTGCACTTTTTTTCTGGTGATGATCGCCGTGGCGCTCACCCGCCGGCGGGGCGATGCGCCGATTCCCCGCCCCGCTCTCATTGCCGGCGGAGTGTTTTTTTCAGCGGCGCTGATTTTTTCCTACTCACGCGCGTCTATTGTATGTCTCGCCGCGGCGCTCTGTGCTCTGGCCTGGATCGATCGCTCACGAATCCGCTGGGGCCGCGCGATACTCATGTTCGGTACTTCGATAGCCGGAGCCGCGGTGGCTGCTTACGCCTTGCTTCCTGATCTCGCCAGCGCCTTCTGGGGCCGCCTTTCGGGCTCCGTGCGCCTCCTGGAATACGGCGAGGATATTTTTTCCGGCCGTTTCGCGAGCTGGCGCGTAGTGGGCAGATTTCTGGTGGAACATCCCTGGCACGCGGTGTTCGGCGTGGGCTACAAGACTTTGCCTTATTCGGATTACATCGGCCAGACAGTGATCACCGACAACATGTACCTGAGCATGCTGGCTGAAACGGGCGTGATTGGGCTCGCGGTGCTGGTGGCTTTCAATGTTGCCGTGCTCATTGCCGCGTATCGCGCCGCGCGCCATCCCGAGCCCCGGGTGTCTTTCCTGGGCGCCTGGATCTTCTGCTTCTGGGCAGGCGAGTGTTTCCAGATGCTGTCGGTTGACCTGCTGACTTTCTGGCGCGTGCTGCCGGTCTATTTCTTAGTCTTAGCCTGGGCGGTTCGCGAGTCGTCCCAAACGGTGCGCGAGCCGGGCCGGGCGCCCACCTTGTGAACATTCTGTTTCTCGATCAGTTCAGCGAATTGGGCGGCGCGCAGCAGTGCTTATTGGATCTGTTGCCCGCCGTCGAGACGCGAGGCTGGCATGCGTTCTGCGCAGTGCCCGTGAATGGACCGTTGATCGGGAAGTGTCGCAGTCTAAACGTCCCGGTGTTCGAACTCGAGTTACCGCCGCTGTCGTCAGGTAGGAAAAGCGCCGGCGATATTGTCAGCTTTGCCCGCGGTCTGCCGCGTACGGCCGGCACGCTCTTACGTCTGGCGCGATCCCATCACATCGATCTGCTTTACGTCAACGGGCCGCGCGTTCTCGCGGCGGCGGCCTGGACAGCACGACGCGCACGGCTGCCGATGGTTTTCCACTGCCACAATGAGCTGGCCCAGTCCGCGGCAGCGCGAGTAGCGGGCCGCTCCATCAGGTTTGCAAATGCACCGGTGATTGCATGCTGCCGGTCGGTTGTGAAGCCACTCGAGCCTTACATCTCAACCGGTCATTTGCATGTGATTTATAACGGCGTGCGCGGGCCGGGGAGCGCGAGCCCCGCAAGGCCCAGCACGAAATTTCGTATCGGCGTGATTGGGCGCATCTCTCCCGAAAAGGGGCAAGTGGAATTTCTTCACGCAGCGAAGATATTGCACGGCCGCGTTCCCACTATGGAGTTCGTGGTCTGCGGCTCTCCTTTGTTTGAGGACCCTCAGGCCCAGGCTTACCTGACGCGCACGCGCCATCTGGCGGCAGGACTTCCGGTCGAATTTCCCGGATGGCGGGAGGATGTTTACTCCGTGCTGGCCGGTCTCGATCTGCTGGTGGTTCCATCGATCCGCGAGCCAGGCGCGCCGCGTATTGTTCTGGAGGCTTTCGCAGCCAGCGTGCCGGTTGTAGCTTTTCCAACCGGCGGGATTCCCGAACTCATCACGGATGGTAAGACCGGTTTTCTTGTCGAGCCCCTTACGCCCGCCGCTCTCGCCGGCCAGATCGAAGAATTATTGAAAACTCCAGACAGGCTGCAGGCCGCGGCAATCGAAGCGCGTCAATGCTGGCAGGAAAATTTTACGGTGGAACGCTATCAGCGCGAGGTATTGGAAGCCGTTGGCTTCACCCAAACACGGCTGGCCACGGGACGGTCAATCCGGCAGCGTTTGCCGTCCACCTGAACGGTCAGATGTTTTGAACTCGATGCAGTAATGTTCACCGCGGCGCCCGGACGCACACTCAGGCTGTCGAGACGCTCGAGCAGCGCCCGGTCGCGTTCGAAAACACTCACCACCGAAAGCGCTTCTGAAACCTGGCCCTCATCGAGTGGCTTCAATCCGCGGCGCCGGCGGTCCTCAGGCGTATCCACACCCACGCGATTACCGTGCGGGCAGGCATCGTCATTTCCCAGCCGTTCGCGGAGCTTGGTTTCAAAATCTCCGGAGACCGCGTGCTCCAGCTGCTCGGCCTCATCGTGAACCTTGTACCATTCCATATCGAAAATCTCGGCCAGCATACGCTCAATCAAGTGGTGGCGGTTGAGCAGACGGTCGGCGATCGCACGTCCCGATCGCGTCAGCGTAACGTGGCCCTCCGGGTCCACTCGAATCAACGCGTCACGCTTCAAACGGCGGATAGCCATGGTGACCGCGGGCGCCGAAACCTTCAGCCAGCGCGCCAGTGTCGCGGCGATAACGGTCTCGCCTTCTGACTCCGCTTCCGCGATGGTCTTGAGGTAATTTTCCTTGGAGATCGTAATCTTCAATTCACTTTCGATTGTAGCGTGCGGGCGCCTTGCTCCAGGTGTTTCCGCCGCAGCACCCATCGCGGGCCGCTGCCTCTGAGGTATTCTCGAACATCATGACCGACCAACTGCTGGAGCTCATTCAGAAGGCGAAAATTTACGACCTCGCCCAGCCATACTTTCTGGGCATGCCGCATCACCCGGTCCATCCACCGTTTCTCTACGGTCTGGTGAAGAAGCATGGCGAGTATGTCGCGCCGGGCGGCGGGAGTTCGGCGTCAGAGGCGCTTGCTTTGGGCGCGCACGTCGGCACGCACATCGACGCTCTTTGCCATTTTTCCCGCGATGGACGACTGCACGACGGAGGCGAGGTGGCCCAGGCACAAGCGAGTGCGACCGGCCTGTCGCGGTTGTCGGTAGACACCATCCAGCCGGTTTTCCGCCGCGGTGTCTTGTTGGATGTCGCCGGGCTCGAGCGCGTGGACGTGCTGCCTGCAGATTTCACGATCACTCCGGAGCACCTGGACCGGGCTGCTCGATCCCAAGACGTCCAAGTACGCCCCGGTGACGTGATCTTGCTGCGCACCGGTTGGGCGCGCTACTGGGAAGATGCGGGGCGGTTCATTTCTCAAGTGCACGGTCCCGGGCCGGATGAAGCCGGGGCGCGTTGGATCAGCGCAAAGGGGGCGTTCGCGGCGGGTTCCGACACAGTTGCCTTCGAAAAAGTTCCGTCGCCCTCGATGCCCGTGCATGTGCACCTGCTGGTGGAAAAAGGAATTCACATCATTGAATGTTTAAATCTGGAGAAGTTGGCGGCGGACCGCGTCTGGAATTTCGTTTTCGCGGCCGCGCCGCTCAAGATCCGCGGTGGAACCGGTTCGCCGATTCGACCGCTGGCACTCACGTTGAAGTCGCCGGCCTAACCCTCAGCGCTTAAATGCGGCGGCCCATATGCATGATCAGGCTGATCACGAAGGCGATGAGGAAAACATAAAACAGCAGTTTTGCGACGCCGGCAAATGCAGCCGCCGCCACACCGAACCCGAGGATCGCCAGAATAACCGCAATCACCAGGAACACCAACGCCCAATAGAGCATGCTTACACCTCCTTCAGGTTCTCAACATGCACGCAAGTTACCGCCTCTATATCTCTGAACTGCCCTGGATGCGGCAGCCGCCGCGCCGGGTTGCGCGTGATCGTACGTTCGCCTGCCGCCTATTCAGTCGTCATTGCCGCCGTTATGCCCTCATCGCGGCAAACCACGTCAAAAACTCGTCAAACCCGTCGTGACATGTGTGCAATCAGCGTGATCACGAAGGCTATCAGGAACAGGAAAAACAGGACCTTCGCGATTGCCGCAAACGCCACAGCCGCGAAGCCGAAGCCAAAAATCGCCGCCAGAATCGCGAGTATGAAAAACACCAACGCATAATACAGCATGGGTTTCACCTCCCTTGCTAGACAAGAGCAACTGAGGTGCCAGGTGTAGCCGAAAAAATACGCCGCATCTGCTCAACGAAGTTTTTCTCACAAAAGCGGGAGGCCCATTGCTGTAGCTTGAGAGGCGCGATGTCCGCCTCCAGACGTTCAAATTTTTGGATTGCGGCGTTTAAATCCTCCTCCACCGGCGCGCCATAGAAAATCCCACCGAGCGGATCCGCGAGAGGCACGCTTTCGAGCACGCCGCCGCGCCCCAGCGCAATCACCGGCTTGCCGCTCGCCAGCGCCTCCACCGGCGTCATCCCAAAGTCCTCCTCGCCCGGCATCAGGAATGTGCGAGCCCGTGCGTATAGCTCGCGCAGCTCCGGCTCTGAGACACGCCCGCAGAATTCAACATTCTTCCGCGCTATATTCTTCAGAGCTCCGAACTCGGGCCCGTCTCCGACGATTTTCAAGCGGCGGCCGTTCTTTGAGAACAGCCGTACCGCGGTATCGATACGCTTATATGCAACCAATTCAGAAACGATCAGAAAATAATCTTCCGGCTCTTTCCAGTAGAAAGTCTCGACTGCCACGGGCGGGTAAACTACCTGCGAGTCGCGCCGGTAGGTCTTCAAGATGCGACGCTGCACGTTTTTGCTGTTGGCCACGAATTCATCCACGCGCGCCGCGGTGCTGAAATCCCATAAGCGCAGATAATTCGCCAGCGGAGCCATAAGCGCGCGCTTCCAACCGCTCGCGGTCCACTCATTCACGTAAGCGGGATAAAGGTCCCACAGATATCTCATGGGCGTGTGGCAATAACACACGTGACGAGCGCTTGCCGGTGCGAGCACTCCCTTCGCCGGCCCTGATTCGCTCGACACGATCAGATCGTAACCGCGCAGGTCGAAACGCTCGAGAGCCAGGGGCATCAGCGGCAACAGAGAGCGGTAGTGACTGCGGAGAGGATTCAGAAACGACGCCGTCACCCGCCGCCCGCGGATCGTCTCGCTCACCCGCACTGGATCGTAGAAAAGTGTAAACACATCCGCGTCCGGAAGCATGCGGCACAACGCTTCCAGCACCTTTTCGCCGCCGCGCATATTGACCAGCCAGTAGTGAATGATGGCGGTGCGCATACACGTATACAGTTGTTAATCTTGCACTAACAGAGTTCTCGAACTCGATCCGGAATCGTTGCCCAAGATATCATGAAGTCAGTTGCACCATGCATCCCGACGATCAACTCTTGCTGCGCGCGAAGCTCGATCACGTTGCGGAATTTTATCCGCTCGGCTTCCCGCTTCAGATCGCCACGAACTCGCCGAACGTTCTGCGCGCCGCCGAGGAAAGTTGGCGGGGCTGGGCGCCTGCGTTCGACCGGCCGGCGCTCGAAATGCGCGTGATCGTTCATCTCGATGGCCCGGTGCCAGCGCTCGAGCCAAATTATCGGGCGCAACGGAACCTGTTCACGATCATCGGCGACAACGCAAATTTTGGAATCTGCGACGTCGAGCGTGGCTATTGCTTCGCTTGTGTGACGCCGGCTGTTGCGAGCGACATCTATTTCCGCAACCATCTGCTCGAAACCATGGCGTACTTCACGCTCGACTACCTACATATCACCATCCTCCACGCGGGCTGCGTGGCTCGCAACGGGCGAGGCGTGCTGTTGTGCGGTGAACCTGGTGCCGGTAAAAGCTGTCTCGCATACGCGTGCGTGCGGCAGGGCTGGACCCTGTTGTCGGACGACTTCTCGGCGATCCTCCGCAAGCCGCAGGGGCGTATGGTCATCGGTAAGCCGGAACGCATCCGGTTTCGGCCAGACGCCTTCAAGCTTTTTCCGGAGCTCGCCGGAGCGCAAAAGCAAGTGACGAAATACGGAAAGCATATGTTCGACTTGCGCATGAGCGAACTGCCACAGGTAAACACCGCGCGCTGCTGCCAGGCAGAAATGGTCGTGTTTCTGAACCGCTGCGATGCGGGCGACGCAGAACTGATGCCGATGTCAGCCGAAGAAGCGCTCGCGCGTTTCGAGTTCGACCGGCCATACTGGGACTCGCCGATTTTTGACGAACATCGCGAGACCATGCGCGCTTTGCTGGCCCGCGGTGTGCATCTTCTGCGTTACAGCAATTTCGATGACGCCATTCGCATTCTGGAGTCCTTCGTTTGTTGAGAAAACTGCTCGTCATCACCTGCCTTCTGCTCGCCGCCCGTCCCCCGGCCCGCGCGCAGGTTGCCTCCGCCACGTTGTTAGGCGATGCTCACGACCAGTCCGGGGCCCTCGTTCCGGCTGCCACGATTACCGCGCGTAATAACGACACAGGCTTTATCCGTACCGTCCTCACGAATTCGCAGGGAGATTACAGGATCGACGAGCTGCTTCCCGGCAGGTACAGCATTACGGCGGCAAAATCCGGCTTCCGAACCGTCGAAGCCGTGGACGTGGTGTTGGAAGTAAATCGCAAGACCAGGCTCGACCTCGTCCTCAACATCGGCAGCGAGCGCGGCAGCATCACGGTCCAGGCTCAGGTTTCACCGGTTGAAAGCGACGATGCGTCCATCGGCTATCGGCTGGAAGCGTCGTCCGTGGACTCGTTGCCGCTGGCGCAGCGCAACGTGGTGAACCTGGTTACCCTCGGGCCTGGAGCCGTTCCCCGCCAGCTAAACGGCTTTACAAGCGACCAGATCAACCAGGTACAGGCGAACCGCGGTCTGACGGCGCTTAACCCGCCGATCAATGGTGCCCGCTCCTATATGAATGCGTTTCTATTGGACGGCGCCAACGATACTGACCGGAATACCTTCGCCATTGCGGTTACACCGCCCATGGAATCTGTGCAGGAATTCCGCATCCAGACGTCGGGGGCTGCCGCGGAGTTTGCACAGGCGGGCGGCGGCGTTATTGATGTCGTCACAAAATCCGGCACTCTGGCCTGGCACGGCAGCGCTTTCGAGTACTTCCGTAACGAAGCTCTGGACGCGCACAATTATTTCGACGATGTCACGCTGCCGCGGCCCATCTTCCGCCAAAGCCAATACGGCGGCTCGCTGGGCGGCCGTTTGCCCAAGGTGCCGAAGACTTTCTTCTTTGCCACGTATGAAGGCTTGCGCGGCAAATCGTCCAAGCCCATGCTCAGTCTGGTTCCCGGCGCCACACTGCGCACCGGCGATTTCACCGGACGCAATCCCATCTTCAACCCGTTCGACATCGACCCGTCAACGAACCAGCGCCGCCCCTTCACCGGCAACATCATCCCGCCCGGCCTCATCGATCCTATCGCTCGTAAGTTTCTGGATGCTTTCGAACCGCTGCCCAATCGCAGCGACCCAAACAACAATTACCTGAATTCCACGCCCAACCAGAACCACAGCGATACGGTCTCCGGACGCGTCGATCATGAGTTCAGCAACCGCAGCCGTGTGTTCACGCGTTACACCACTAATGACGAGCGCCTCGTGCTGGCCGGAAGCTTCCCTCTGCTGCCGGTCGATGAGAACCTGCGCGCGCAGCAGGCAGCGATAGGCCACACCCTCAGCGGCGCCAACTGGCTCAACGAGGCGCGGCTCAACTTCACGCGCTTGAAAGTATTCGATACTCCGCAGGCCGCCTTTCACCACGATCTGGCAGGTGAGCTCGGCCTCTCCGGATTTTCCGGCAATCCCGCCAACTTTGGGCTGCCCTACTTCCTTGTGACAGATTTTTCCACCGTCACCGATTCGCCGATTCTGCCGCAATTGCAGCGCGACAGTCTGTGGCAGCTTTCAGACAGCTTCTCATTCACACGCGGTCGCCACACCCTGAAGACGGGCGTGCAATGGATGCACTACGCGGTGAATTACCTGCAAAGCAACTACTCGAGAGGATTGTATACGTTTACCGGCGCCTTCAGCGCGTCGGACCCCGGCAATGCCGGTGCAACCGGTGATGCCCTGGCCGATTTTCTTCTCGGCTTACCGCAGCAGACCAGCCGTACCGCGGGCTTCGCGCAATCCTATCTCCGCCAGAACACCTACGCCGGATATTTACAGGACGACTGGAGCGTGGGGAAGAACTTCACGCTGAACCTGGGTTTGCGCTACGAATATTTTGCGCCGTTTACCGATGCGCGGAATCAGCTGTTAAATTTGGATTACTCAACGTTGCCCAGTCCGCCCCGCCTGGTTAATGCCGGCACCTCGAGCCGGCCCGACCGCAACAACTTTGCGCCGCGCGCAGGCCTTGCCTGGGCGCCGCCAGTGAGTCTCTGGCCGGGACGCAAGATGGTGTTCCGCGGCGGCTATGGCATCTACTTTAGTCCGGAAATCTCCACCGAGGCGTATAACGAGGTGCTGAACAATATCCGCACCGAGAGCAATGTGACTAGCGGCGTCACTCCGGTGCTCACTATCCAGAACGGATTTCCGCAATCCGCTTCGATCGGGTTCGCAACTTTATTCGGCCTCGACGCTCGCGCGCGCACCCCGTATATGCAGCAATGGAACACCAGCATCCAGCAGGAACTGCCCGCCGGAATTCTATTCGAGGTCGCCTATATCGGCTCCAAGGGAACTGACCTCGGGCTCTACCGCCGGTTCAATACACCGGCGCACGTCGAGACCGGCGAAAATCTGCCGCCGCGCCCCGGAGATCTCCAGTCGCTGCGTACCTTCCCCGAATTGGGACCCATTGTTCAGGTCCAACACACCGGAAATTCTTCGTACAATTCACTGCAGCTCAAAGGCGAAAAACGCATGGGCAAGCGGCTGTCAATCCTGGCCAGCCTGGTGTGGTCGAAGTCCATCGACAACGCCGATGCCATCCTGCCCGGTCTGTTCGACAGCGTGGGCGCGCAGGACGAGCGCAACCGGCGCCTGGAACGCGGACTGTCGTTCTTCAACGTTGGCCGCCGGCTGAGTTCAGGCTACGTCTACAATCTTCCCGGAGCAGGCGGATTTCTCCGGCCGGTATTGCGCGGCTGGACGACCAGCGGCATCGTCACTCTCCAGGACGGCACCCCTGAGAACGCCTTCTACTTCGCAACCGATTTTGCCAATTCCGGCACTTTCAACCGGCCTGATATCGTGCCCGGCCAGAAAGTTTCGCTGCCGCGCAATCAGCGCACGCCGGAGCACTGGTTCAACACCGCGGCATTCAGCGAGCCGGCGCCCTTTACGTTCGGCAATGCGGGGCGTGACGTCATTCCCGGACCTGGAATTATCGTGTTCGACCTTTCGCTATCGCGGCGCTTCCACCCCCGTGAAGCGCAGACCATCGAGTTCCGGAGCGAATTCTTCAACGCGTTCAACCACCCCAATTTCGGCATTCCCGGCAATAATCCTGATTTCGGTCCGTTCTTTGGCAGAATCCTTACCACGGGCGATCCGCGCCGCATCCAGTTCGCGCTAAGATTCGAGTTTTAACAAAACCGTGGCGACTGTACTCACCACGGCTCGCGCGCCAGCAAAATTGCCTGTGGAAAATCCAATCAGATGGGACGAGAATCGCTGCCTGCCTCGCGGAGTGGCCGCCGCTCTGACCGCTCTTAATTTCTCCCGGCCTTCAACGGATCTTCTGAGATCGCTCAGCGAGGCTGAATGGCATGGCGCGCTCGATTTTCTGGATCGCGCGGGACTGACGCTGATCTTCTGCGCAAGGTTCAGCGAATTGCTCCCGAGATGGGTTCAGCAGCGTTTCGAGCGCAATCTGGCGGGGAACACCGAGCGGCTTGCGCGGCTCCGAAAGTCGGTTGAGGAAATTGCGCGGCTGTTTCAGAATCGCGGCATCGAATATCTGCTGCTCAAGGGATTTTCACAAGAGGCCGGCTACGTCGCCGATGCGCAACTACGCGTGCAATACGATATCGACCTGTTCGCTCCCGCCGGATCGTTATTGATTGCCAGAGAAGCACTGCGCGAATTGGATTACGAACCGATCGGTGGAACCGATCAACTGCCCATCGACCATCTGGCGCCCATGTTTCGCAGGACAGCCTGGCAATGGCGCGGCGATTTTTTCGATCCCGATATCCCAGGCCCGGTGGATCTTCATTTTCGCTTCTGGGACGCCGCTACGGAACGCCTTGATGCTCCCGGGATCGATGCATTCTGGGATCGCCGGGTCAAGCACGAGAATGTGCCTGTGCTCGATGCGCGCGATCGCCTGGGCTACGCCGCTTTACATTCTCTGCGCCATCTGCTACGCGCCAGCGTGCGTGTCTCTCACATCTATGAAATCGCCTACTTTCTCGAAAATCAGGCGGGCAACGCGCCATTCTGGACTACATGGCGCGAGCTCCATCCGGAGCCATTGCGCAGGCTCGAGTCGATTTCGTTCCGATTCGCCGCCCAGTGGTTCGGCTGCCGCGTGCCGACCGCCGTCCAGGAAGAAATCAGCCGGCAAAGCGAGAGTGTTTCGGAATGGTTCGAGCGCCATGCGGCGTCGCCGGTGGAGGCTCTCTTTCATCCCAACAAGCGCGAATTGTGGTTGCATTTCGCGCTGCTCGATTCAGCACGCGATCGCCGTGCAGTTTTTGTGCGCCGCGTCTTTCCTTCCACTCTGCCGCCGCCAATCGTCGCGAGCGTCGCGCCCGGCAGGCGGATTACGCCATGGGCGCGGCTTAGCCGGCGTGTCAAATATGCGGCGCGCGTGGGAGATCGCGCGCTCTACCACACGCGAACCTTGCCCGCGGTGCTCTGGCAAGCGCTCCAGTGGAAACTCGGTGCGTCGGGTCTCACGCGCCCGTTCTGGATTTTCCTGGGAGCGGCGTCTTTGTACAACCTGGGTAATGCTGTTTTTTTTCTGCTGTACAACCTCTTCCTGCTCGACCGGGGTTATCGCGAAGATCTGCTGGGAACCGTTACAGCGGCGTTTTCGATGGGAAACATCGCGGGCGTGCTTCCCGCCGCCAACCTGGCACACCGGATTGGATTGAAGCGGGCCATCCAGATCTGCTTCATCGGCACTGCCGTGGCCGTGCTGCTGCGCTCGACCGTCGCCAATGAGCCGGCGCTTCTGGCTACGGCATTCCTGGGAGGCCTCTCTTTCTCGATTTGGGCGGTTTCCATTTCGCCCGCGGTTGCTGCGCTAACGAGCGAGCGCTCGCGCCCGGCGGGTTTCAGCATCATATTCGGTTCCGGGATCGGCCTGGGCATTGTGGGCTCCTTAGCCGGTGGCCATTTACCGGGATGGATCGCCGCGGCGAATTCCGCAATTGCCCAGGTGCAGGCGAAGCAATTCGCATTGGCCGCGACGGGCGCTCTGGTGTTAATCGCGCTGTGGCCGCTTTCCAAACTCGCGCTTGAGGCGCCCGTTGCGCGGGAGACACGCACCTATCCGCGCAATCCGTTCGTCGTGCGGTTTCTCGCGGCCATGGCTGTTTGGGCTTTCGCGATGGGTGCCTTGAATCCGCTGTTCAACGCGTATCTGTCCAGGCAGTTTCATCTGGCCGTGGAGAAGATCGGCCTCGTATTGTCTTTAGCTCAAGCTGCACAAGTCGCGGCCGTGCTCATGGCTCCGCTGCTGCTGCGAAAAACAGGCTTGGTGCGCGGCGTGGCTGCTACGCAGCTTGTTACGGCGTTGTGCCTGGCATTACTCGCCGGAGGTCCCGCGGTTTCGGGCGCTGCCATTTTGTACGCGGGATACACCAGCTTTCAATACATGACCGAACCGGGCACCTACGCGCTGCTGATGAATCGCGTGGCTCCCGGGGAGCGCAGCGGGGCGTCGGGACTCAATTTTCTGGTCTTATTCCTGGCTCAGGCGATATCAGCTTCAATTGCCGGGCGGGTAGTGGCGCGCTTCGGCTATGCGCCCATGCTGGCCGGAGCCTCCATCGCGGCCGCTGCGGCCTCACTGCTGTTCTGGAGGCTGTTGCGAAAGTTCGAGAGCTGATCCGCGGAGCCAGTTTCCTGCCTCCCTTTTTTATTCGGGTCGCGAATAATAGTACGTGTACTTGCTGTAAAGCTCTGAAGCTCGCGCACCATTCGCCACGATCCCCAGCACATTATTTTCGCAGAGCGATTGCATGGCCCGGATCACGTTGTCGAATGTCGTATCACCGATCCTGACCACCAGCAACGTGCCATCGGCGAGCGTTGCCAGCAGGTTGGCGTCGGCTGAAAATAGCAGCGGCGGCGTGTCGAAAATGCTCCACTGAAATACTTTTGGCAAATCCGCCAGCAGCATTTTTGCCTGCTTGAGATTGAGCAGTTCCAGAGGATTCTTCACCGGAGTGCCCGCCGGCAGTACATATAGGTTCGTATCGGCAACCTTTCGCAATGCGGCGGAAAGCGGCACGTGGCCTAACAGGTAGTCCGAAAGACCGGGATGACGGTTGGTTTGTAGCAACGTGTGAATCATGGGGCGGCGCAAATCGAAATCCGCCAGCAGCACACGGTTTTCCGCCAGGTGCGCCTGCGCCAGAGCCAGATTAGTCGCGGTCAGAGTCTTGCCTTCGGCGGGAGAAGGGCTCGTGATCACCAGCGTGTGCAGCGGTTGCACTTCCTTGAGATGGTTAAGGCGCGTGCGCAAGCTGCGAAATTCCTCGCTGGGTGTCTCCTGCGGATTACGCCAATCGATCAAGTGAGCATCGGCTGCCGGCTGGAACGGGATCTCGACGACGTTTGCCAGCAGCTCGGCGGCGGCCGTGCCGTTCGACCCGGAGCCTCTGTAGTGAAACACCGGAGACTCGAGCGCCGGTGGTTTCGGCGGCTCGATAGGCATGGCCTGTTCAGGTTCGTAGAGCACACGCGGCTGCTCGCCAGCAGTCCAGCGCGGGGGCTCTTCAACGCCGAACGTTACAGGGTCGGCCGTTGGCGTAGCCGCCTCTTCGGGCGTCGCGCGCAAGCTGACAGGACTGGGCGAAATGCTTGAAGCTGCCGTTGTGTCAACCGGCGCGGCCGGAGGCGCTCCATGCAGCAGCGTCCGGGGCGGCCGCTCCGGGTTCTCGCGTGGAGCAGCCTCATTGACCGATAATGCCGAGGGCTCCTCGGATTCCAAACCGAATCGCTCTGCGCGCCTCAGCGCGTCGTGTACTCGACTCATGTGTCCCCTTTTTCGTGGCCGCTGCGGATCCCGATTCCTGAAAGCGTTGTCATGTCCGGCTCACGAAATAGTAGTAATACATCGAGCTGCTCATGGCGATCACACCAATCAGCACCGCGGTTGACCAGGCCAGCCATGACAGTTGGCGCTCTCGCTGAACCTTGGCTGCGTTCTCGAGCAACGGCACACTGCTCAATACCGGAAGGTTGGTGTAAGCCCGAACATCTTTCAGGTTTTTGAGCGATGTGTCTTTCATCTCGCGAAGCGCCACCAGGAACAGGCCCAGCATCAGACCGAGGCCCACTCCAGAGCCCACGATCAACCAGCGATTGGGCTCCGCCGGCGAATCCGGCAGAGTAGCCGTATCCAGCACCTCCAGATTCTCGCCGCCCTTGCGAGCTTCCAGATTGCTGGCCATTTCAGAGAGCCCCTGGCGCCGGTTCATTTCTTCGTATCGCCCCTTGGCGAGCGCCTGATCGCGCATCAATTCGGCGTATCTCTGTTCGCTTTGCGGGCTGGTCTCAATACGCGCCTGGTAGATGTGCATGGACCGGTTGATATCGTTCTGCTGCTTGGTCCGGTCCGCGATATCAAGGTCTTTGGCCTTCAACTGCGCCTCAACATTGGCGACCTGCAGCTTCAGGTTTTCAATTTGCCGGAGCGCCAGCGGGCTGGTGGCCTTCTTCGGGCGGTTCTTATCCGTGAGCTCCTCTTGTTTTTCAAGCAGGTCCCGCTCGCGCTTGAGTACCGTGAGTTGTGCAATGAAATTGCGCACGTCGGGATGGGTATCTTTGTAGACTTCCCGAAGGCCGGACAGCTTGGCCTCTGTTTCGAGAATTGTGCGGTTCAGTTGAGTGAGCCGTTCATTTTTCGAAAGTGCTCCTGTCTCTTCGGTGGTCACTGACACCGAGTTCATCTGGTTTTTCAGCCCCTGCAGTGCCGTCTGCAGCAGCAGTTTGTCCTGGTTGTCGCGGTTAATCGCCTCGGTTGCGGCTGAAAGCTGGGCTTGCAGCGCGTTCAAAGCCTGGATATTGTTCGGGACCTGCTCGGGAAGCCGCCCGGCATTAGCCGCCCGGAATGCTGCCAGCGCGTGGTCCAGGCGGTCGAGTTCCGCCTTGGCATTGCGCAGCTCGCTCGACAGGAAATCGGTAGTCAGGTTTGATTGCGTGGTTGAGACCTTTACACTCCGCTCGGTGAACTTCGAGACCAATTGATCCACCACCGCCTTCGCCTTGTGGCGGTCCGGACTCTTGAATGCAATCTGGAACATCGAAGCGGGGCGGCCGGCGTGGATTTGCTGGTCGACGACCGTGATCTGGATGTTCTTGCGCATGTCCTCCACCACGTCTGCCATGGGCTTGCGGCTGCGCTCCTTCTTGTAAAGATCCAGGCCCGGCCGCTGGATCAGTTCAGCCAGGCTCTCCCGGCTCAGGATTTCCTGCTGCATCTGGCTGATGCGTTCCGCCATCTGGATGTTGAAATTCGAAGGCACCAGATTTTCGGGCACCTGCGGAGGAGTGATTCGTAAAACCGCCTGAGAGATGAAAGTATCCGGCCAGACATATGCAGTTACCACGGCGATCACCAGGCCGGCGAGCAGGGGTCCGATGAGCCATGCTCGATGGCGCCGCACGATATCGATGTAGTCTTCGAGATCCGGCGGCCTTCTGGAAATGCTGACGTATCCCTGGGAAGGAAGCATTATGATTTCGTCCTCAATTTCGTCCTTTCATCGTCCGCTCGTCAAGGAACAAAAATGGTGTCCCCGTTTTCGAGCAGAATATTTTGCTCCTGATGCTTTCCCTTGCTGACATCCTTGTAGTTGAAGTTGTACCTGGTGGAGCCGCGCAGGACGTAGATTTTCTTGGTCTTGGCGAAATCGCGGAAGCCGCCCGCCTGAATCAGCGCTTCCATGATCCGCGTGGGCACGGCTAAGGGAAAAGCGCCCGGGCGAAGCACTTCGCCGCTGATGAAGTATTTCTTGCTGTTTACCGTGGCAACCTGAACATTTACTTCAGGATGATTCATGTACTTGCCGAGGCTTTGGGTGATCGTCGACGTCAGTTGTTCCGGGGTCTTACCGGCTGCCTGGACCTCGTTGATAAGCTGCATCGAGATCTTGCCATCCGGGCTGACTGAAACCGGCCCGGAGAGATCCGGCTCGCGCCATACCCGCACGTACAGGACATCTTCCGGCCCGATGATGTAGGATTTCGGATCGACGGCCGGCCCCGTGAAGGGCATTGGCTTCGCCGCAGTTTTATCCGGAGGTCTGGTGGCTTGGTTTGTTTGAATTTTGTCGGACGGCTTTTTATCGTCGGCCGCGCCGGCGGTTGAACCGAACGCAGCCAGAGTCAGAATGAAGAAAGCAAATCGTAACATAAGCGTGTTCAGCCAGGGCCGGCGCAGCTAAACCCCAGTCATCATTTCAGTGGGATTCTCAGGGCCTGCCGCGACGGCATTTCTGGGCTCATGGTAGCAAGCAGGCGTGAAAAACAACAAAAAGTACAGTACGATTGAAGACATTCGCAATGAACCACTTCCTGGCAAAAACCGACCCGGAAACGTACTCCATCGACCAACTGGAACGGGAGCATAAGACGGTCTGGGATGGCGTCAAGAATCCGCAGGCTCTACGTGCTATTGCCAGCATGCGTCCGGGCGACCGCGTCTTCATGTATCACAGCGGAGGCGATGCAGCCATTGTCGGTATGGCAAAGGTGGCGTCCGAGCCACGGCCGGATCCGAAGAACCCCAAGCTCACCGTGGTGGATCTTGAGTTTGTCGCGCGGCTCGAACCTCCTACTACTTTGCGGGAGATTAAAGAATCGGGACTTTTCAACGACTGGGCGTTGGTGCGGCAGGGCCGGCTATCAACCATGGCTGCGCCGCCCGCTTTTGTGACCTGGACGAGTAAACGTTATCCCAAGCTCAAGATCTGAAAACCTGTCTCGCGGCATGGTCCTACACTTCCATGGAGTGTATTTCTCCCAAAATCCAAATTCCCGCCAAATCCAGATGAGTAAACCTTTGAAAAATATCGTATTCTGAGACAAGAAGCGGTAAAAGACCTGGCAGCTAACGTGCAACACCTGGGATGTTCAGGGTGATAGCGTTCCCCGGGCGGCCGGGCGGGCTCAATGTTTCAGGAACTAAAATTTCAGCTCTCGACAGCTATTTTGACGCTGGTCACGCTGGCCACGTGTGCCTCCGCTTTCCTCAACTTCCAGCAGCAGCAGAAGTTCCGGCTGCCGGACGATGGGGCAATTTGGGTCGACCGGAGCGCGGGGGTTGAAGCCCTGGATGTGGCTCCGGCTGGTTCGGCGGCCAGAGCGGGAATTCGCAGCGGAGATCTGCTGGCGAGCATCAACGGAAGTCTGGTGCTGCATGCGCTCGACGTGCCAAAGATTCTGGTCCGCATCGGGGCCTGGAACAAAGCCGATTATACAGTTCGCCGCAACGGAATCGAGCTGAAAACCTCGGTGATCGTAGCCGAGGTGCCGCGCGATCCTGCGGTGTTCTACCAATACTTCGTGGGGCTGGCGTACCTGGCCATCGGGTTGTTTGTCTACTTCCGGCGAGGCACCGCCTACAAGGCTCAACACTTCTACATTTTCTGCCTGCTGTCGTTTATTTTTTGCACCTTTCACTACACGGGGAAGCTGAACAATTTCGACAAAATGATCTATTGGGGCAACGTGGTGGCGGGACTGCTTGCGCCGGCGGTTTTCCTCCACTTCTGCCTCACGTTCCCGGAACACCGCAAATGGTTCCGGCTGAAGATGGAAACGGCGGCGCTCTACATAGCCACCGGATCGGTGATCGCCGTTTTCGCCGGAGTGTCTTCGGGAGTCGTGCGCGTAGCGATGCCGCTCGTCGAGCTCCGCTGGGCGCTCGACCGGATCTGGCTGGCGCTGCTGACCTGCATTTACCTGCTCGGTGGTATTGCCCTCAGTCTGGAATACGGGAAAGCTGAAGACCCCATTGTGCGGAAGCAGCTCAAATGGCTTCGCAACGGAACCATTTGCGGCATTCTGCCGTTCGCGGTGTTCTATACGCTTCCGTACGTCATCGGCTTTGTTCCCACGCCATTGATGAAGTCTTCGGTGTTGTCGCTCCAACTGGTGCCGCTCACCTTGGCCTATGCCATCGTGCGTTACCGCTTGATGGACGTCGACATTTTGTTCCGCCGCGGCTACGCGTATACATTGGCGACGCTGTGTGTGCTGGCGGCGTTCTACGGGATTATCTTCTCGGTCGGCAGCCTGGTTCAAAAGAATTTCCAGGATCTGGGCAATACCGGTTTGATTACGGTGATGCTGGTGGCGGCATTTCTGTTCCAGCCGATCCGCAACTGGATCCAGGAGCGGTTGGATCGCTATTTTTACCGCGACCAGTACGACTACCGGCGCACGCTGGTGGAATTCGCCCGGGAGCTGAGCTCGGAAACCGATCTCGACCAGATGCTGCGCTCGGTGGCCGAACGTCTGACGCAGACACTGGGCATCACACACCTGGCGTTCTTCCTGGCGGAGGACAGCGCCGAGGATGCCGAGCCGGTCTTCCATCTGCGAATGGGCTCGGGACTCAGAGACCAGAGCGCGCTGCCAATCGGTCCGGACGATTCGCTGGACCTGACGTTTCTCAACTGGAAGCACGACAAGCCCTATTTGTTTTTCGAACGCACCCGGCACCGGCTGGACGCTATTTCGGGGAGCTGGCCCCAGTCTGTACGCAGCACGATCGCGGATCTGGACCTGACCTACTACCTGCCCTGCACCGCCCACGGAAGAACGGTGGCCTATCTGGGCGTCAGCCGCACCAGCGACGGAGATTTTCTTTCGAGCGTGGATGTGGAGCTGCTGCTGACACTCTCGGGTTACGTGGGCATTGCGATTGAGAACGCCCGCCTCTACAGCTCGCTGGCGCGGAAGGTGGAGCAGTACGAACGGTTGAAGGAGTTCAGCGAGAACATCGTCGAATCCATCAATGTAGGTATTCTGGCCGCGGGCCTCGACGACCGGGTGGAGAGCTGGAACCCCCAAATTGAAACTCTGACGGGCATCGCACGCGAGCAGGCGCTGGGACGGCCGCTCTCGGACTTGTTCCCGGCTGATCTGTCCGAACGATTCGACCGGGTGAGGAACGAAACGGGCGTCCATCACATTTACAAGTACGTGCTTCGTCCAGGCGTCAAGGCCGCTGCCGCCAATGGCCACTCTAACGGCGCCAACGGCCATTCAGTTCAGCCCGCGTTTCGCGAAGCCACACTCAATGTGGCGATTGCGCCTCTGGTCTCTAAAGACCAGCAGCAGATCGGCCGGCTGATCATCTTCGACGATGTCACCGACCGTACAGAACTCGAGAAGCGTCTGATGCAGGCGGACAAATTGAGCAGCATCGGCCTGTTGGCCGCGGGCGTAGCTCACGAGGTCAACACCCCGCTGGCGGTGATTTCCAATTACGCGCAGATGCTGGCCAAGCAGGTGGCGGATGATGACCAAAAGTCACGCATGCTCGAAAAGATCGCCAAGCAAACATTTCGGGCCAGCGAGATTGTCAACGGTCTTTTGAATTTCTCGCGAACTTCGACCACCGAGTTCGGACCCGTGAACCTCAACCGCGTGATCCAGGAAACGCTTTCGCTCATCGAGCACCAACTGCAGAAGTCCGGCATTCAGACCCGCACCTATCTGGACGCGAATCTGGCCACCATCCAGGGGAATGCGGGCAGGCTGCAGCAGGTGTTTCTGAACCTGTTTCTCAATGCACGCGACGCCATGGAAGGCGGAGGCGTACTGGAAGTGCATACTTCGGGCGACGACATCTGGGCGTCGGTCGAAGTCACCGATACAGGTCACGGCATCGCGCCTGAAAACCTGCAGCGCATCTACGACCCGTTCTTCACCACCAAGGCGGCTCGCAAGGGAACGGGGCTCGGCCTTTCAGTCAGCTACGGCATTATCCAGGAGCATGGCGGCACCATCGAAGTCTTCAGCCGTCCGGGCGGGGGCACGCGATTCCACGTGGCGCTGCCATGGTCCAAAGCTGCTGCTGCCCGCTCCACCGCCGTTCAGGGGAAACCTGTGAATGCCTGAGATGGTGTCAGCCGAAGAACAGGCCATCGCCATTCCCAAGGGCCGCATCCTGGTAGTCGACGATGAGTCGGACATCCGCGAAAGCCTGGACGCATTACTCAGCATGGAAGGCTACCAGGTGGACCTGGCGCCTAACGCGGTTGAAGGCCAGCGCAAAATCGAATCGCATCTTTACGATCTGGTGTTACTCGATCTGATGATGCCTGACCGTTCCGGCATGGACGTGCTGCGCGACGTGCGGGAGAAGGATCGGGATACGCCCATCTTCATGGTCACGGCATATGGCTCCATTGACACAGCCGTGAACGCGCTCAAGCTGGGCGCCAACGATTTCTTCACCAAGCCCTGGAAGAACGAGCAGTTGCTGATCGAAATCGAGCGCATGATTTTGCAGCGGCGCCTGCTGCATGAGAACACGCATCTCAAGCGGGCCCTCAAACAGCGCTACAGTTTCCCGAACATCGTGGGCAAGAGCGAGCGCATGCTGCGCGTGCTGGACCTGGTTGCGCAGGTTGCGCCCAGCCGCTCTACCATCCTGATTACAGGTGAAACGGGCACGGGAAAGGAGCTCATCGCCAAGGCGATTCATTCGAGTTCCACGCGCTCCGAGGCCATGTTCGTGCCCGTCAACAGCGGCTCCCTTCCACCGGATCTGCTGGAATCCACTCTCTTTGGCCATGTCAAGGGCGCTTTTACCACGGCCATTCAGACGAGAAAAGGATACTTCGATGTTGCCAACCACGGCACCATCTTTTTCGACGAGGTCGGCACCATTGCGCCCGAGACGCAGGTGAAGCTGCTTCGCGTGATCCAGGAGAAAGAATTTCAGCCCCTGGGCTCAAACGAGACCGTTCGCGTGGATGTGCGCATTATCGCGGCCACAAATATCGAGCTCAGAAAGCTGGTGGACGAAGGCAAGTTTCGCGAGGATTTGTATTACAGGCTGAACGTCATCAACATCGTTCTGCCGCCGCTTCGCGAGCGCAAGGAAGACATTCCGGCGCTGGTGGATTTTTTCTTCACCAAGTACTGCCGTGAGAATGAAAAATATCTGGACGCCAATAACCGCTCCACCCTGCGTTTTCAACCGGATGCCATGCAGATCCTGATGGACCATAGCTGGCCCGGAAATGTACGCGAGCTCGAAAACGTGGTGGAACGGGCGGTGGTTTTAGCCGCGGAGCCCACCGTGCCTCTGGATGTGCTTCCTGAATATCTGCTGCAGGCCAACGGCATCCGGCTGCATCGGGCTGATGGCGGACCGTTGCCGGCGGATGCCTCACTGTTTGAGATTGTGGCCGACTTTGAGCGGCGCATCATCATCGAGCGTCTGGAGCAGTTCAACTGGAGCCAGACCGAGGCTGCAGACAGCCTGCATGTTCCACTTTCCACGTTGAATCAAAAAATCAAGCGCCTCAATATTGAAATTCGCCGCAAATCCGAAGCGGGCAAAGTCGAACACGCCGAGCGTCGGCTGTAGATCCGCGGAGTTTTGGCGGCGTCGCCAGGAGATCATGAAGATGGTTTTGAATCCGTTCAGTAAGGGAAATAAAGCCGGCACCCCGCTCGAGATTCAACCCAAACAAGTGAAGCGCAAGATTGACGCCGGTGAGCCACTTCGCCTGATCGACGTGCGGGAGCCCTTCGAGTTTGACCTGGCACAGATTGAAGGCGCGGAACTGATTCCCACGCGCTCCATTCCAAAAGCCCTGCCGCTGTTTGAAGACGAGAGCGGTCCCATTGTGGTGTTTTGCCATCACGGCCAGCGCAGCTTGCAGGTGGTGAGCTGGTTGCGTGAGCAAGGCATTGAAAATTGCCAGAGCATGGCGGGCGGCATCGAGCGCTGGAGCCTGGAGATCGATCCGGGTGTGCCGCGCTATAGTTCGCAGAATCGCTGAGTCCGGCGATCCACTAAAACACGAGGCGCGCGGGAGGCCTTATTTCACCTGGCTTAACGAAGCATTTTCCTGCGCGGCGGCGCTGAGGGACCATTTAACATCAGTTCAGGCGTGAACACCGCCAACGTCCTGGCAAGTTCGTCGACGTCGGCGCCTTCTTCTACCGGCATCTCGTGCTCCACCCAGCTCGAGAGCGGGATGTTTCTGAAGAAGATACGCTCCTGCAGAACGAGGCTCTTTTTGTGTAAGAAGAGTGCTTTGTGCTCACGCAGGTAATGGCGCTCCTCGACGCGCAAGTCCGCCATGAATTCGTCAAATGCCTTGCGGCGGGCCGCCTCTTCAGTAGCTTTGAGGGTCTCCTCCAGCACTTTGCTCTGACCCTCCAGCCGGGCGCTCGCCACAGCCAATTCAGCCCGCTGCTGTGCCAGGGCGGCTTCCATGCGCGCCTTCATCACGAAATACGAGAGAATCCCAGACCCGACGGCAACCAGGATGGGAAGCCCAATCCAGAGCATCTCATTCATACGCACTAGTATCGGCGATTTTAGATAAAAACGTTAGTTACCGGCCCGGAACACCTTAAGTAAGGTAACGGCGTTCTCACTTAATCCCGCTGTGTCCCGTCAACCTTTTGGCCATTCCAGAGATGCATGAACAGGGAAAACCGGTAACCCAGGTCCTGGAACGCGAAGATTCCCACGAAGGCTGACAATACCGCGCCTATGCGGAACAGAATGCCGCGCGAAAAACCGTAGTGTTTGCTCAAGTACGTGGCCATCCCGAGCTTGAAATCGGCCGCCAGCAGAGCCCGTCCGGCAGAGTCCGTCACCTGGCGTCCTTCATGAACGACGCGCGTGGATGGAACCAGCAACACGCGTTTGCCTGAGCGAAGAACCTGAAAACAGAGCTCCGCATCGCTGCCCCAGTTGCCGTAGCGCTCATCGATCTGCCGGATGGCCTGGAAGAAAAACTTGCGCACCATGATCGCGGCTCCGCGGGCGTATTCCACGGCGTCATCAGGTTCAGGACCGGCGGCGGCCCAATCGAGCGTAGTGCGGCCGGGACCCGGCAACTCGCCGATCTGCGGCGCCGGCGCGCCATCCGGAGTCACAAGCAGCGGGCATACCGCGCCTACCTCGTTTTGCTTTTCGAGCTCCGATGCCAGAATGCTCAAAGTGTCAGGAGCAGCCTCTGTGTCCTCGTGAAAGAAAGCGATGTACTCGCCGATGGCCGCCCGGACACCAATGTTCAGAGCTTTAGTAAGCCCGAAGTTTCGCGGCAGGCGGATGAAGCGCGTATTCGGAAATTCAGATTCCAGTTCGGTCGAGCCATCGGAAGAGCCGTTATCGATCACCAGAATCTCGATTTTTTCGCGATCCCGGGAGCGCTCGAGACACTCGATCGCGCGGCGCAGGCTGCCGGCCCGGTTGTGCGACACCACCAGCGCAGAGATACGGATGGGAGGCGGAGGCGGCTCCTGTTCCTCGACCTGGAGCGGCTGCTGCGGCAACTCCTTTTTTTCAACTTTGGGGGTTTTCAGGCGCTGTAAGGGCACTTGGGAGGGATGTTAGCACGTTCACTGAACGGCTCGCGGCTAAAAGCCGCTCAGGAATTCCTACACACGCTCGGCGGCCGGCGGCGCCGCGGCCGTAGTCACGCGCGTAATGTCCTGGCGCTTCCGGGCAAACAGCCAGTACGCGATCCCCAGCGCCATCATGGCGAGCGAGATCCATTGCTCGGTTGAAAAAGGACCGGTGAGCGGATTGGATTGTTGATCGTGAAAGCGAACGAATTCGACCAGAAAGCGTACGATGCCGTAGAGCACCAGGTACAGACTGATGATGGATCCGTCCCGATGTGGTTTTACAAAACGCGTGTAGAGAATGCCGAAAACAATCACTTCTGCGAATGATTCGTAGAGCTGGGTGGGATGCAGTGGAACGTCGAGGGGCACGCCTACCAGTTGGTTGGCCTTGGGGTTGGTGAAGGTGACGGCCCACGGAAGGTGCGTGGGCAAGCCCCAGCAGCAGCCCGCCGAAAAGCAACCCAGGCGCCCGATCGCATGGCCCAGAGCCACGCCGGGAGCAAAGGCGTCGGCCGTCTTGAGGGCGGGCAGACGCTTCTTCCGCATATAAAAAAACGCCATCAAAAGAGCGGCCGCGAATCCGCCATAGAAGATGCCGGCTGCCTGCAGCGTGGAGAGCGAAAAAATTTCTCCCAGGTTGCCGCGGACGGCGGGATCGAGCGCAATCATCATTAGTTTCGCGCCGACAATACCCGCCAGGGCACAATAAATGCCGAGATTGAGCACGGATTCCTGATTGAGGCCCGCGCGCACGGCCAGCCGTCCGGTGATCCACAGAGCCACCAGAAACGCAATTGCCACCAGAAGCCCGTAGGTGGGAAGAAAGAAACTGCCGATGTGAAAAACTTCAGGAAACATTCGAGCTACTTGCCGGCTGGCGCTTGAATTTTACGAAATCCAGCAGCAACAAAGCGCTGCCGGTAACAATGGCGCTGTCCGCCTCATTGAAGGCCGGCCATTGATGGCTGCCTATGTAGAAAAGCAGAAAATCAGTCACCGTGCCCGAGTGCACGCGGTCGAACACATTACCCAGGGCGCCGCCGAAAATGAGGGCCAGAGCCACGGCCGTCTTGCGATCGAGATGCGCGCTGCGCCACAACATGCCCGCCAGTACCACCAGCGCGACAAATGAAAATCCGATCAACAGCACCGAGCGCCATTGGGATGACGAGTCGGCGAACAGCCCAAACGCCGCGCCGCTGTTTTGCGAGTGCACAATGTCGAAGAAACCGGGAATCACCGTGTGGGTGTCAAAGGCCGAAACCCTGGTCTCGATCAGCCACTTCGTCAGCCGGTCGGTGGCGAATATAGCGCCCGCTAGACCGTACATCAACATGCGAGTACCGGTTTCACTTGCGGCCATGGAGGACCTCCCGCACGGCACCGGCGCAGGGAGCGCAGATCGTCGAGAACTCAGGATCGGAACCGACATCGGTCGTATACTTCCAGCAGCGCTCGCACTTCTGACCGGCCGCGCGCTCCACTTTCACCTGAATTGCAGAGCCGGCCGAGGGCTCCAGATCCACCTGTGAAACGATGAAGAGCGCCGGCAGATCGGCCGCATAGCTCTTCAACAGCGGATATAGATCTCCATTCACGCTCAAGCGTACTCTGGCTTCAAGGGGCGCGCCGATAAACTTCTCCTGGCGGGCAGTCTCCAGACTCTTGAGGACACTTTCCCTCACTTCCATGAGACGGTCCCAGCTTTCAAGGCGTTTCCGCTGTTGGTCTGAAATTCCTTCGGCGAGCTCGGCAGGCTCCGGAAAAAGAGCGGTGTGCACGCTGCCCGGCAGGCCCATGTGCTGCCAGACCTCTTCGGTGGTGAAACTCAGGACCGGCGCGCACAGACGGACCAGCGCATAGAGCAGCTTATAGAGAACGGTTTGCGCGCTCCGCCGCGTGTGGGATTGCGGTGCGGCGGTATACAACCGGTCCTTCAGCACGTCGAAGTAGAGCGCGCTGAGATCCACCGTGGCGAAATCATAAAGCGCGCGGTACACCTTATGGAATGCCAACTCGGTGTACCAGACGCGGCAACGCAGGACCAGATCTTCGGCGCGCAGCAGGATCCATTGATCGATTTCAGAAAGCTTGTCGACGGCTACAGCGTCGCTTTTCGAATCGAAGTCCCAAAGATTTCCCAAGAGGTAGCGGAACGTATTGCGCAGCTTGCGGTAGGCTTCGGTGAGGCGTGCCAGAATAGTTTCCGACATGCGGACGTCTTCGTTGAATTCGACCGACGCCGTCCACAGGCGCAACACCTCGGCGCCATATTTCTTGATGACCTCCTCGGGCGCGATCACGTTTCCCACGGATTTGGACATGGCCCGGCCTTCGCCGTCGAGCGCCCAGCCATTGGTGGCGCAAGCGCGGTAAGGCGCGCGGCCCATCAGCCCGACGCCGACCAGCAATGAGCTGTGGAACCAGCCGCGGTGCTGGTCGCCGCCCTCGAGATAAAGATCGGCGGGGCAATCCAGGCCGTTGGCTTTGGTGAGCACGGCACGATGACTCGAGCCGGAATCAAACCAAACATCGAGGATATCGGTCTCCTTGGTGAATTCCGTTGAGCCGCAGCGGCACTTGGTTCCCGCCGGAATCAACTCGGCGGCGGTGCGGTCGTACCAGACGTCAGCCGTATGCTCCTCAAACAGGTCAACCACGGCGTCGAGGACCTTTCTATCGGTAAGGGGCTCGCGGCACCCGGCGCAATAGAAGATCACGATCGGCACACCCCAGACGCGCTGGCGCGAAATGCACCAGTCCGGGCGCGTGGCGATCATGTTCGACATACGCTCCTGGCCCCAGTCAGGCATCCAGTGCACGTCCTGAATCGCCGCGAGCGTTTTTTCGCGGAACTGGTTGCGATCCATGCCGATGAACCACTGCTCGGTAGCGCGGAAAATGGTTGGCTTGTGACAGCGCCAGCAATGCGGATAGCTGTGCTCGATTTTCTGAGTTGCCAGCAACGCGCCCTGCGAGCGCAGAAGCTCCGTGACGATCGGGTTGGCTTCCCAAACGGTCTTGCCGATCAGTTCCTCGGGCAGGCGCCCCCCGGCGCCTTCGGCGTGAAAAAAGCGGCCGGCTTCGTTCACCGGGCAATAGATCGGGATTCCATACTGCAGGCCGATCTCGAAATCTTCATGGCCGTGGCCCGGTGCTGTGTGGACGGCGCCCGTACCCTGCTCCAGGGTGACGTGCCCGGCCAGAATGCCGCGTGAGTCACGCTCGAGGAACGGATGGCGGAACACCGTGTGCTCGAGCCGTGAGCCCGGCACGCGCGCCAGCTCTTTGTATTCACTCCAACCACAAATGCGCGCCGTAGCCTCGAGCAGTTCCGCGGCAACGATATACACATCACCGCCGGCATCCACGATTGCGTACTCGAACTCAGGATGAAAGGCGATGGCCATGTTGGCCGGAATGGTCCAGGGCGTGGTGGTCCAGATCAAGCCGTAAACTTTGCGGCCGGCGAGCAATGGATCGATCAGCTCCGGCGGACTCACTAATAGAAAGCGCACCCAGATGGACGGGCTTGTGTGATTCTCGTACTCGACTTCTGCTTCGGCCAGCGCCGTACGGTCGATCAGGCACCAGTGCACGGGCTTGAGACCCTTGTACACGTAATCGCGAGCCAGAAACTCTACGAACGCGCGCGCGATAGCGGTTTCATATTCCGCGCTCATCGTGAGGTACGGGTCGTCCCACCGGCCGAACACGGCCAGCCGGATGAACTCCTTCCGCTGGATATCCACGAATTTTGCGGCGTACTTCCGGCACTCCGCGCGGATCTGCGCCACCGTCATCCTGGCTTTTCGAGAGCCCAGCTCGTTATCGACTTTGATCTCGATGGGCAGGCCATGGCAATCCCAGCCCGGCACGTACGGCGTGTCGAAGCCAGCCATGCACTTCGATTTGATGACGAAATCCTTCAGAATTTTGTTGAACGCATGGCCCAGATGGATGTGCCCGTTGGCGTAAGGCGGACCGTCATGCAGGATGTAAACCGGCCTTCCCACACGTGCCTGGCGCACCTGGCCGTAAATATCCTCCTTGTGCCACCGCTCGAGCATTTTGGGCTCGGACTGGGGCAGATTGGCCTTCATGGGAAAGGCCGTGCGCATCAGATTGAGGGTCTGCTTGAGGTCGACGCCTTGTGAATCCATCAATTGCCTGCCTCACCACCGGAGGACGCATGACACGCCCGCTGTCTTTTCTTTTCATTGTGGCACATGGCTCCGCGCGATGCGGTTGGGCGGCGCGCTTGGAATATTCACGGACTATGGACGCCGGATGAAAAATGCCCGCTTGTCCATGTGCGCGTCAATCGCGACGTCAAAAAAACCGATCATCATCTCTTCCCAACTTTGCGGCCCAAAACGCACGGCTTCTTCAGGGTCGGGGTTGTTGGGATTATTTCGCGAGTTGTCGTAATAGGCCACGCACTCCATTTTCGTCCCGGCTTTGAGCAGTAACGGCTGTTTCAAACGATAGGAGAGCTGCCAGTGAAAGTTGTACGGCTGCACGCGAAGGAGCGTCCGGCGGCGGTTGTCAGGCTCGACGATGTTGTACTCGAAGCTTTTCCCGCGCAGGTGCATATGCGGAAAAAAGCTGAGCAGTGTCGCGTCATTGGGCAGCGTTCCCCAAGCCTCCACGCGCTGGTTCGGGTCACCGGGTGGAATGATAAATCTGTCGTTCCCCAGTTGTAAGGTGATGACCCGCCACCTGGGCGGAGTGCGCGCAAACACCATGCCCACTCGCGATTGATCGCCGGCCGGGTGCCCATTCGGGGTGTAATGCATTTGAAAAACCAAGTCTGACCCTGCCTTGATGAATTTCGCAAGACCAGCCCCCCATTTTTCCGGAACGTTTCCCGGGGCATAGACCATGAGAATGTCGCTTGTGGTGGTGCCGTTGAGCAGCCGCTCGCGCGCCGTCCGCCCGGGAGGAACATAGGGAATGCCGGGCTTCGCATCCGGCAGCCACTTCGAACCCGGCTCGCGGATGTACACCACGGCATGATGCACTACGGCCGGGTTACCGGCTCGCAGCTCGGCCATCTCGACCCATTTGTCCTCTGTGAAACCACTCGGAATAACGATGTACTGGTAATCTACTTCGCCGTTCGCAGGCACGGCAAATGCGCCGGGCATCCCAATAACTTTGGCCGGCAGCGGGATGTTCCAGCCTTCCACCCAACGGGGTGCGGCAGGCGCATCCTTGATGTGCCCCTCGGCAGCGCCACTCTCCGCCCAGCCGGCAAGGGTCTGAATCTCCTGTTTTGACAAAGAACGGTCGTTCGCGAACGGTCCAAAGCCGGGCTCCGCAAACCATGGCGGCATCTTTTTGATCAACACTGCTTCGCGGATGGCTTTGGCCCAGGGTCGCGTCTGCCGGTATGTCAAAAACGGCATGGGCGCGATCTGGCCTGGCCGGTGGCACTCCTGGCAGCGCATCTGCAAAACCGGCAGGACATCGCGGTAGAAGGTAGGGCTTTCGCGTGTAGTTGCCGCCATGCCGGGTTTACACAGCAGCAAAATGAGGACCTGCCGCGCGAGTTCCATCCGGATGACGCGTGTCATGCTGGCCCGGATCAGGAGACCGGTTGTGCCGCCTTTGCGCCTGCCTGAAGTGTTTCGATAATTGTTTCCACGTCGAACACGCAACCACCCCAGGTGCCGCCGCTGGCATTCTGCAGCGCAGCCCATAAACGTGAATCCGACGGCAATTTTGGATCGGGCGCGAGGTCAGGCCGCATGGGGCGCGATGCCAGAACGCGCGTGCCCTCCTCCGCGCCGAAAGTACGGCCGTTCGAGCCGACCAGATGCGCGGTTCCTTCCAGGCGCACGCGATCGATGGTGATTTCGATGAGGTCGCCATCCAGCACCTTGCCGATCGGCCCACCGGCCAGCGCCTCCGGGGTGACGTGTCCAATGCATGCTCCGGTAGATACGCCGCTGAACCGCGCGTCGGTGAGCACGGCGATGTGTTTGCCGAAGTCCAGGTGCTTGAGCGCGGAAGTGATCTGAAAAATTTCCTCCATGCCGGAGCCCATGGGTCCGCGGCATATCAATACGATGATGTCGCCGGGCTGTATGCGGTCAGGGCCGTGGCTCTTGATGGCGGCAATCGCCGCAACTTCGGTTTGAAACACACGCGCGGCGCCTACTTTGCGATAGACACCATCCGGGTCGACCACGCTCGGGTCGATGGACGTGCTCTTGATGACTGAACCACCCGGCGCCAGATTGCCGCGCGGAAACGTCACGGTCGAGGTGAGTCCGCGTTTTCGAGCGCCTTCGGGATCCATAATCACGTCGGCGGGATTGACGCCATCGCGTTCCTGCAAAACCTGGCGCAGCCGGGCGCGGCGCTCGGATTTCTCCCACCAATCGAGCATGTAGCCGAGTGGTTCGCCCGTGACCGTGAGCGCATCGAGTTCGAGCAACCCCGCGCGGCGCAGATGCAGCATGACTTCGGGCACACCGCCGGCGAGAAAAACCTGCACCGTGGGATGCGAGCGCGGACCGTTGGGCAAAGCGTCCACCAGCCGCGGCACCGTGCGATTAATGGAGGTCCAGTCATCCACGGTAGGCCGCTTCAAACCCGCGGCGTGCGCAATCGCCGGCAAATGCAGGATCAAATTGGTCGATCCGCCGAAAGCCGCATGCACCGTCATGGCATTGCGAATGGAGGCATCAGTAAGAATGTGCCGCGTGGTGATGCCGCGCGACTCGAGCGACAATACCGCGCGCGCCGATCGACGCGCCATATCCAGCCAGATGGGATGTCCTGAGGGCGCCAATGCCGAATGCGTGAGCGACAAGCCCAAAGCCTCTCCCACCACTTGCGCCGTGGCCGCTGTGCCCAGAAACTGGCATCCACCGCCGGGAGTGGCGCAGGCGCGGCATAGATTCTCAGCGGCATCCTCGAGCGTAATCTGGTTGTGCGCGAACCGGGCGCCGACAGATTGCACGCGTCCGGCATCCTCGCCTTCCTCGGCCAAAAGCGTGACGCCGCCGGGCACCAGCACGCACGGCAGGTCGTGCATGGCAGCCAGTGCCATCATCATCGCCGGCAGTCCTTTATCACAGGTGGCCACACCAATGACACCGCTGCGCGTGGGCAGCGATCGAATCAAGCGTCGAAACACGCTGGCAGCGTCATTGCGATAAGGCAAGCTGTCGAACATTCCCGTGGTGCCCTGAGTTCTCCCGTCGCATGGATCCGTGCAGTAGGCGGCGAAGGGCACGGCGCTGAGCAGCTTCAACTCTTCAGCCGCGGCTTGCATGAGCAAGCCAACTTCAAAGTGACCGGTGTGATATCCCAGCGCCACGGGCGTGCCGTCCGGCCTGCGGATTCCACCGTGCGTGCTCAGAATGAGAATCTCTTTCGAGCCTAGAGCCTGCGGGTTCCAGCCCATTCCGGCGTTTTGGGCCCAGCCAAACAGATCGCCGGAAGGCCGCGTGACCAGCATTTCGGGTGTGACTGGTAACAATCCGGGTGGACCAGGGGCCTTCGAACGAACGTCGTAGAGCGAAGAGTCGCCGGATTCGATGATATTCTCGAATGCTATGGGCATAGGAAATTCTGATGCTACCACCCGCCGCGGTTTCGTCACAGCGGTCACGGCCGCGTCCTATGCGCGCATCGCCGGCGCGAATGACCGCGTACAGGTCGGCTTCATCGGCTTCGGACTCATCGGCCACGAACACGTTCAGGATTTCAAAAAGCAGAGTGATGCGGACCTCGCTGCAATGTCCGACGTCTATCAGCCGCGGCTCGAGCAAGGCGTGGCGGCGTGCGGCGGGCACGCCAAAGCCTATCCCGACTTTCGAAAACTGCTGGACGACAAAGATCTTCAGGCCGTCGTTGTCTCGACGCCCGATCATTGGCACGCGCTCATCACCATCATGGCGTGTGCCGCAGGCAAAGACGTCTACGTGGAGAAGCCGCTCACGTTGTTCGTGAAGGAAGGCCGCTGGATGGTGGAAGCTGCCCGCCGCTATCGTCGCGTGGTCCAGGCCGGCACGCAGCAGCGGTCGGGACAGCATTTTCAAAAGGCCGTTGAGATGCTGCGGTCGGGCGCCATCGGGAAGATCATGAGCGTGCGCGGTACGTCGTTCCGGAACATCATGCCGGGTTTCGGTTCGCCTGCGGATGAAACACCGCCTAATGATCTGGACTATGACATGTGGCTGGGCCCAGCGCCCAAGCGTCCCTACAATCCGCACCGGTCGCTCTATCATTTCCGCTGGTTTTGGGATTATTCGGGCGGTCAGATGACCAACCTTGGGGCGCATGAGCTGGATATTGTGCAGTGGGCCATGCAGACCAAGGGTCCCCTCGCGGTTTCTTCGAGCGGCGGGCGTTTTGCGCTCGAAGACAATGGCGAGACGCCCGATACTCAGGACGCCCTGTTTGAATATCCAGGTTTCACGGCGCTGTACTCCTATCGCGAGGCGAGCGCCGGCCGGCGCGGCGAAGGTGCGCTCGAGTTCTACGGGAGCAAAGGTTGTTTGAGTATCGATCGCTCAGGATTTCAGATTTACCCGGATATGAAGTTGGATCCATCGAACGCCATCCCGACGTTTGCGGGTCATCCGGCGGGCGGGCCGGTGCGCAACCCGGTACGCGGCAACGTCGCGCCTGAGCCCTGGATTCAGCCGTTCAAAATGGCGGGCTCTTCCCCGGAGCAGTTCGATCTGCACGTGCGCAATTTTCTCGATTGCGTCAAATCGCGCCAGCAGCCCATTGCCGACGTAGAACAAGGCCACCAGGTCGCCACCGCCTGCCACCTGGCGAATATTTCGCTGCGCACCGGCCGCAAGATCCGCTGGAATCCGGATACCGAAGAGATCATCGGCGATCGGGAGGCTTCCAAATGGCTGGAACGACCCTACCGGAAGCCCTGGGACGAAGTGTTGCGGAGTTTCCACTTATGACCAGACGTCAATTATTGATGGGCGCCCCGGCCGGGCCTGCCGGCGTTCGGCGGCTCACTGCGCTGGCTGCTGCAATTGCGGCCGATACGGCGGCTGCGGCAATCTCAACGCCACGCACCGCCATGGGTCTGGCGACTACGTCGTTCATGACCGCGCGCCATCCTCACGACACGTATGAATTCCTGGAGTACGCCCATTCGCTCGGCGCTGGAGGGATTCAGGCCGCGATTTCTTCCATGGATCCGGCTTACCTGAAAAAGCTGCGCGCGCGTATTGAGCAGCTTGGCATGTACTTCGAAGCCATGGCCGCATTGCCCAAGAAAGACGACGCGTCAGAATTCGAGCAAGCCGTGGAGGCCGCAAAAGCTGCCGGCGCCGATGTCATCCGCACGGCTTGTCTGGGCGGGCGGCGCTACGAAGACTTTGCCGATCTGCGTTCGTGGCAGGCGTTCGTCACCGGGAGCATGGCCGCCATCGATCGCGCGCTGCCCATCGTAACGCGTCATCGCGTGCCGCTCGCCATAGAAAATCACAAGGATTGGACGGCCGAGGAGCTGGCGGGCATCATGAAAAATAAATCGAGCGAATACCTGGGCGTGTGCCTGGATACCGGGAACAATATCGCGCTGCTCGATGCGCCCATGGATGCTATTGAAACGCTCATGCCTTACGCATTTTCGACACACATAAAGGATATGGCCGTCGAGCCGTACGCTGATGGCTTCCTGCTCTCCGAAGTGCCGCTCGGCGAAGGCATGATCGATTTGAAGAAGACCGCGGAGCTGCTGCGCAAATCCAGGCCAAAGGTTCATTTCACACTTGAGATGATCACGCGTAACCCGCTCGAAGTACCGTGTTTGACGGATAAATACTGGGCCACCTTCCCGGATCGCAACGGTAAATATCTCGCCGATACACTTCGCCTGGTGCACGACACGCAGAAGCGCTTGCAGTTGCTGCCCCGAGTGGGACACGAAAGTTCCGCTGGCCTGCGGCAGCTTGAACAGGAGAACGTGACAGCGAGTCTGCACTACGCGCATGTGCGCCTGGGAATATAGAAACTTGTGAGACCTTTCCTGCTCTGTGTGCTGCTGCTCGCTCCGTTCGCACCGGTCTTCGCGCAGCCTGCCGGAGAAGCCAACTCCGCGCGCTTGCATCAACACAAAGTGACATCGAAGCACAGCCCCGCCCAGGAGCCCGGAGCTGAGACGGAACTGATTCCATCGCTTGTCGAAGGACTGCATTCCGCCGATGACTGGTACAAGGTCAAGCGTCCCGAGCTGATGGCGTTCTGGACGCGGCTTCTCGGCAAGCTCGAGCCTGACAATCGTGACCGCAAGTGGTTCGGCGACATCCGCAAGGCGGTCATCCGTGACCGGCGCGAGTTCGATACTTATACCCGGATCGAATTGGATCTGCCCATCGAAACTGACTTCTATCAGAATCATTTATTGTTGCTGCCCAAAAATCAGGGACCCGGGCCATTCCCTGCCGTGGTCTGTTGGACCTCGAGTTCACCGGACTATACGGCGCCCGAGCTATGGTGGGGCAAGTGGCTGGTCGAACATGGTTACGTGGTGCTCACGAGTTGGTCTTTCATCCGGCGTTATCGCGGTGAAACCAACTATGCCACGGGCGCGGTCGAAAACTTGTACGAGCGCTTCGGCCACTGGCTCGGGACAGCGAAAATGGTTTACGACGCCCGGCGCGAGGCTCAGTACCTGCACTCGCTGAAACAAGTGGACAGCCGGCGCCTGGGATTCATCGGTTTCTCGCTGGGCGCCAAGGCCGCGGTTTACGTGGCTGCCTTCGCTCCCGAATTCAAGGCCACAGTGGCGCTCGACCCGCACATCGCAGTCAACGGCAGCACCAACTGGTACGATCCCTGGTACCTCGATTGGCTCCACCCGTTCCCCGACATTCCCACGCCGCAGCATACGGTGCTGAGTCTGCTGAATCCCGACACGGCGCGTCCCGGTTTCGAGCACGACCACCACGAACTGATCGCACTCACTGCGCCGCGCGCATTTCTGCTGATCGGCGGCAGCCAGTCCGAGGACCACGGCGGCGATTCCGACGACCTCGAAAGCTGGGGCTACGTCAACCGCGCGCGCGAAGTTTATCAGTTGCTCGGTATTCCCGAACGCGTTGGCTACGTTTCCACCAATGACGGCCACAAACCGAATGGTCCGGACATCGACCCGGCCTGGCGGGCATTCTTCGAGCGCTGGCTGAAGCAGACGCCGATACAATAGAAGAGTGCCGTTCGCCGAAGTTGCGCGGCTCCCGAAAGATCCCCTTTCGCGGAATCGTGCGCCATTCCGGATCTACCAGGCTGAAGCTTCGAGCATCCTGAGCTCGACCTGCGGCTTCATTCGCGACGCCGGCTTTACGCATTCGCTGACACCGGCGCGCAATTGCACTTTCGCCTGCACGTACTGTTACGTGCCCACCATGAAAATATATGGCGGGCTCAAGCCCGAGGACTGGGAGCACTGGGGACAATTCACCACGTTCAAGCGCAACGCGGCGGCATTGCTGCGGAAATCCGTGCGGCCGGAGCAGATCATCTACTGCTCTCCGCTGGTCGATCCTTACCAGCCCGCGGAAGCGGAAGAGATGTTGATGCCCGAAATCCTTGATGTCCTGATTGAACGCCCGCCGCGTGTATTCACCGTCCAGACACGCGGTCCGCTGATCTTGAGGGATCTCGCGAGACTGCAAATACTGTCGCGCCGTACTTGCCTGCGGGTCAGCTTTTCTATCACCACCGATCGCGAGGATGTGCGCAAGTGGTATGAACCGCTCTGCGCATCAGTCGAAGAGCGCGTCGAGACTGTGCGCAGGCTGCGCCAGGCCGGCATTATGGTTTACGCGACGCTCGCGCCGCTATTGCCGTGCGATCCGGATGCGCTGGTGGATCTGGCGCTCACCATCACCGCCGGCGACATCATCGCCGATCCTTTTCATGTGCGCGCCGTCAAGACCACGGGAGCAACGACGCGCGGCGCGGCGGCTCGAATCAGTCTGAAGCGCGGCTTCAGTGAGTGGCACGATCCGGCATTTCAAATTGCAACCATCGAGAGAATGCGCGAGCGCGCCCGTGCCGCCGGACGGCGCCTGGCTGCGGGAGTGCCTGCGTTTGGCTGGCTTGCCGAGGTGAACCCATGAAGACTGTGGAACAGAGCGTCGTTACAGAAGTTCTTGAAAAGCTCGAGATCAAACAGGTCAACTCCGGCGCATGCTGGGGCGAGTGGATCGCCAAACCGTCGGGCGCTGAGCTGGCTTCGGTGAATCCCGCGGACGGCTCCGTGATTGCCGAAGTCAAGATGGCGGGAGCCTCAGACTACAACCTGGTTGTCGGGCGCGCTCTCGAAGCCTTTCAATCCTGGCGCATGACGCCTGCGCCCCAGCGCGGTGAAATCGTGCGCCAGATCGGCAATGAGTTGCGCGAGTATAAAGCGGAGCTCGGTGCTCTCGTGAGCATCGAGATGGGAAAGATCCTTCCCGAGGGCCTGGGCGAAGTGCAGGAGATGATCGACATCACTGATTTCGCCGTGGGTCTTTCGCGCCAGCTCTACGGGCTCACCATGCATAGCGAGCGCCCGGCGCACCGTATGTACGAGCAGTGGCACCCCCTGGGCATCGCCGGCGTCATTTCAGCGTTCAATTTTCCTGTGGCGGTGTGGTCCTGGAATGCCATGATTGCCGCTGTGTGCGGCGATTGCGTGCTGTGGAAGCCTGCTTCCAAAACACCGCTCACCGCGATTGCGGTGCAGAAGATTTGCAATCGCGTGCTCGACCGCCACGGCTTGAAGGGCGTCTTCAACCTGGTGATTGGCGAAAACAAAGCAGTGGGCGAGGCGCTTCTCGAGGACCGCCGCGTTCCGCTCGTGAGCTTCACCGGATCCTCGCAGGTGGGTTACCACGTCGCCGAGACAGTGGGCCGCCGTCTGGGCCGCACCATTCTCGAGCTGGGCGGCAATAACGGCATTATCGTGATGGATGACGCCAACTTCGATCTGGCTTTACGCGCGGTCGTTTTTGGCGCGGTCGGCACAGCGGGCCAGCGTTGCACCACCACGCGCCGTCTGTTATTGCAACGGAGCATCGCTCCCCGGATGACCGATGCGCTGGTAGCCGCGTACAAACAGGTCAAAATCGGCGATCCGCTCGAAGCAGGCACGCTGATGGGCCCGCTGGTGAACTCGAGAGCCGTGGAAGACATGCTGCGCGGGCTCGAGATCATTCGGCAGCAAGGCGGCGAGGTTATTTACGGCGGCCGTCACTTGGGCGGATGCTTCGTCGAACCGACGCTCGTGAAGGCGCGGCCGGACATGCCTGTGGTACGCGAAGAAATTTTCGCGCCGATTCTTTATCTGATCGAATTCGACACGCTCGATCAGGCCATCCAGTACCACAACGATGTGCCGCAGGGGCTTTCGTCGGCCATTTTCACCAACAATATGATCTCGGCCGAAACATTCCTGAGCCACCGGGGCAGCGATTGCGGTATCGCCAACGTCAATATCGGAACCAGCGGCGCTGAGATCGGAGGCGCATTCGGTGGCGAAAAGGAAACCGGCGGCGGCCGCGAATCCGGCAGCGACTCCTGGAAAGCCTATATGCGGCGGCAAACCTGCACCATGAACTGGTCAACAGACCTTCCCCTGGCGCAGGGCATCAAATTCCAGTTGTAGGGGCGCAGCTCTTGAGTGGTGCGGTCACTCGGTCGACACTCGACATCGATACGATCCCTAAGTCTGGCCGCCCGCGCCAGCCATGCGCTACAACAGCCTTCTCGGCGTCTCTGCGTCTCGGCGTTTATATCCGGTAAAGCGCCCTCTTTCAACGCTTCCCCTCGGGAACTTTCCCGACTCCCGTGGTGTCTAATCTGTCGGATCATCAGGCCCCGATGAGTGCTAGAATCGGGGTGGACCCAAGGCTATGGCCAGCTCAGTGCTCGGCTTGAATTCGGATGCCGTTGCAGCCGAGGCAGTAACTTGCGCGCGGCCCGAGGTCAGCGAGCGCGAGGCTGATGGCCTGCTGATCGGGGAGCTCCGTACGGGCGCCGAAGCTGCCTACGAAACATTGCTCCAGCGTTTTCAGCAGCCCGTCTACAATCTCGCGTATCGTTTGTTGAATGATCCGGGCGACGCGAGCGATGTGGCGCAGGAAGTCTTCCTGAAAGTCTTCCGCAACGTCGGACATTTCCGGCGTCAGAGCAGCCTCAAGACCTGGATCTATCGCATTACCGTTAACGAAGCTCACAACCAGCGGCGTTGGTTCTTTCGCCATCGAAGCCGCGAGATTGGTCTGGAGGATTCCGCGGACAAGAACCGGCTGGTGCCAGACCCGGGAAGATCGCCGTTTGATCATGCATTCGATCGTGAAAAGCACATGCTGATCGAGGAAGCTTTTTCCCGCATTAATCCGATATTCCGAGAGGCGGTTGTTTTGCGCGATATCGAAGATCTGAATTATGACGAAATCGCGGAGGTCCTTCAGATTTCACTAGGCACTGTGAAATCCAGAATCATGCGGGGGCGCGAGGCCCTGAGACAAGAGCTGACAGGAAGACTCCAAACGGAGCCGAGCCTGAGATTGGCTCACGAGTAAGTATGACTTGCGAAAGGGTGCAAAGAAAATTGTCCGCCTTCCAGGACCGCTCCCTCGGCCCGGAAACGTCCGGCGTCATCGCTGAGCACCTGGACCGCTGCCGGGAGTGCGCCTCTTATTCCGACGAATTGGGCGAGCTTCGTTCCAGGCTGCGGGAACTTCCCCGGTTTTCGCCGCCCGCGCGGCTCATCACACAGCTTCAAGTGCTGGCGTCGCGCGAGCGCGCATATCGCCTGTCGCATAATACTTTGCCGGCTCTGGCTCACTACTGGCGTGCTGAGCTGCGCCTGGTGGTGGACAACCTGATGCGCCCGTTTGCCATTCCTTTTGCCGGCGGCCTGTTGTCGGCGGTATTCCTGTTCTTGATGCTGATGCCCACTTTTCAGTTCCAGCGCCAGATGCACAATGACGTGCCCAGCGGGCTGTACACCCAGTCCGATGCAACGGTGGACGCATTTCCTCCATTCGGATTCAGTGAGAACGACATTGTCGTGCAGCTCACGGTGGATGACAAGGGATCAGTCGTGGATTATTCGCTTCCGAACGGCGGCGTGAGCGCGCAATTGCGCAACGATATTGCCAACATGATCCTGTTCACCAAATTCCAGCCGGCTACGGCGTTCGGCCTGCCCGCCGCCAGCAAGGTCCTGGTTTCTTTCCGGCGCATCGTGGTCAAAGGCTGAGCTTCCGGCTTGGTGTCGCGCCAGAAGCTGGGCCAGCATTTTCTCGTCAAAACTTCCACACTCGAACGCATCGCGAAAGCTGCCTGCCCGGAATCACCCGCGGGATCTGACAAGCAAAAAGAGCCGCTGGTGGTGGAAATTGGCCCGGGTAAAGGCGCGTTGACCGCGCGTCTGCTGGAGCGTGCCGAGCGCGTGATTGCGGTCGAAATCGATCCGATGATGCTCGCGCACCTGGCCGGCAAATTTTCGGGCAACGGGCGCCTCACGCTGGTCCATGCCGATGCGCTTGATCTCGATCTCGGCCAGTGGGGCCGCTCCGTGATCACAGGCAATCTGCCGTATTACGCCGCCACGCCCATCATCGAGAAAACGCTTCAGCTTGGGGACCGACTGGTGCAGGCTGTGTTTCTCATCCAGAAGGAAGTCGCCACGAGGCTCACCGCCGCTCCCGGTTCACGCCAGTACGGATATTTGACCGTTCGCACCCGCTTGGCCGCGGACGCCGAGCGCCTCTTCGATGTCCCCCCCTCCGCTTTCCACCCGCCGCCTAAAGTGGACTCGACTTTGATTCGCTTGCGTCCCCACGACCGCGCGGCCGAGCTCGGGATCGATGATCCTCGAGCGTTCCTCGAGTTCGCCGGACTCTGTTTCCGGCAAAAGCGGAAAACTTTGCGCAACAATATCATAGGAGCATTTGGCAAAGCGTTAGTTGATGCCCTGCCCGAAACCTCCAGCCGCGCCGAGCAGTTGACTCTCGAACAGCTCGCCGGGCTCTATCGCAAGCTGGCGGCGGAGTCTTCCGTCTCCTGACGTCTGACTTCTGCCTCCTGCTTTCTGCTTCTGGTTTCCCGGAACAAACCGGCTGCCCGCTTCGTAGATTCGTGATATACAGAGGTGCTATGAACTGGCCCGATGTGGTTCTGATCGCCGTCATCGCTGTCTACGTGATTGTGGGGTTGTGGAAAGGGTTTGCGCGCACCGCCATCGGTTTTGTCGCAACCATTGTGGCCGTCATGTGCGCGCTCTGGTTCTATGGGACAACCGGCTTTTGGCTGCGTCCCTACATCGCCTCGAAGCCCCTGGCCAACGCCATCGGCGCATTGCTGGTGTTCAGCGCAATCGCCATAGTGGGAGCAGTGTTCGAATGGCTGGCCTCGAAATTCTTCCGCTCCGCACATCTCTCCTGGCTTGACCGGATTCTGGGCGGCGGCTTCGGGCTGGTCCGCGGCGCTCTGGTCGCGACCATGCTCGTTTTGCTGTTCCTGACCTTTGCGCCGAAACCTCTACCCGGTTATGTAGCGCAATCCGCGTGCGTTCTCCGGTTCACGGCGGCGGCTCATGTGCTGGCAGCGGGCGCGCCTTATGAAGTCAGAGACGGCTTCCGCCGCGCCTGCCATGATTTGGATACGGTTCTGCCGGAACAAATGAAGAAGCGGCTGGCGCAACTGCCGCCGGATGGAATCTGATTTTGTGCGTACTCCTGTCTTGCGTCTCCTGATCTCCTGACTCCTGACTTCGCCTCCTGCCGTCTTATCCCACCAGCGCCTGCGCCGCCAGCACCAGGGCGAAGCCTGACACTGACGCAATCACTTTCATGGCAGTCCAGCTTTTGAGTGTTTGCGGCACGGCCATGCCGAAGTACTCGTTCACCAGCCAGAATCCAGCGTCATTGACGTGCGAAAGAATGGTGCCGCCGCAGCACACCGCCAGCACGATCATTTCGGGCGAGTACCCGCTGACCGATTTCACCAGCGGCGCGACAATTCCAGCCGCCGTGATGATGGCCACCGTCGCCGACCCCTGCGCCACCCGCAGCGCCGCCGCGATCAGATAAGCCACCAGCAACGGTGAGATGTGCGACGCCGCTAGTAACTGGCCGGCATATAAACCCACGCCCGAATCCACAATCACCTGTTTGAATGCGCCGCCGCCGCCCATGATGACCAGCAGACCGCCGATGGGCCCGAGCGAGTCGGCCGCGACGCGCGCAATCGCGCCGCGGTCGAGGCCCCGCGCCGCACCGAGCGCAATCATCGACACGAGCGTGGCGATCGTCAGCGCCGTAAAAGGGTGTCCGAGAAAGTTAAGCACCGCGGTGCCCGGCGAGTGCGCGGCGTTCGCGATGCTGGCGGAAAAAATCAGCAGCACCGGCAAAATCAGCACAAAGGCCACCAGGTATGGCGAGGGCGGCTCCGGCTCCGCGGCGCCGGCCATCGGAGGCACGGGAATGAACATGCGGCGCGCGATCCAGCCGCCGTAAATCATCCCGCCAATAATGGCCATGGGGATGGAGAGCGCGATCCCGTAAAGAATGGTGCGGCCAAGATCCGCGCCCAGCAACTGCGCGGCCGCCGAAGGCGCGGGATGCGGCGGCACCAGCGCGTGAGTGAACGTGAGCGCCGCCGTCATAGGCATCCCGTAAAAAAGCAGCGAGCGTTTCGATTCACGCGCCAGGCTCCACACCAGCGGCGCCAGGATGATAAAACCGACTTCGAAAAAGATCGGCAGCCCCACCAGAAACGCCGCCGCCAGAATGGCCCAACCGGCGCGCTCGCGTCCGAATTTGCCGAGCAGCGCATCCGCCAGTGCCCTGCCTCCTCCGGACAATTCCACGAAGCGGCCGATCATTGAGCCCAGTCCCACCACCACCGCGATGAATCCCAGGGCATCTCCGAAACCGAACTGTATGGACTTGAGCACCGCACCAGGCGCCATACCCGCGGTAATTCCGAGCATCATGCTCGCGAGCAGCAGCGCCAGAAATGCGTGCAGCCGCACCACCAGGATCAGGAACAGCAGCAGGATAATGGAAGCAAGTGTGAGCGCGAGAAGCGCGGGACCGCCAACGTGCATGAGTTGGCTATTCTACCGCTGTCGCGCAGGCTTCAGCCTGCGGCTCCTTTTCCGCTGTGGCGCAGGCTTCAGCCTGCGGCTCTTTTTCCGCTGTGGCGCAGGCCTTCAGCCTGCGGCTCTTTTTCCGCTGTGGCGCAGGCTTCAGCCTGCGAGCTACCCTAACCTCAGCTTCGCTTCCAGCCAGATCAGCAGCACCAGTACGAACACCATGCAGGTACCCAGCACCGGAATCAGCATCACGATGCCCACGCCAAACAAGTCGGCCAGGTAGCCGAGCGTACCCGGCGCCAGCATTCCTCCGGCCAGCGCCAGTGAAAAAATGCCGTTGAAAAATCCCGGACGGTAGTCTGGAAAGTCCGAGCCGATCCTTTCCGCCACCAGCGGATAAATACTGGCGAAGCCGCAGCCCACGCACAGCGTGCCCATGGAAGCGCCGAACACATTGTTCGTGCCCAGCAACAGCACGCATCCGAATAACGCCAGCCCGGCGCTGATGGCGAGCAGCCTGCCGTGCCGCATCCGTGGCAGCAGCCCCACCGCCGCCAGGCGTCCCAGCAAAAGCGCCAGCCAGTACATGGTCAAGATCAGCAGCGACGTCTTTGGGCTGATGCCCAGTCTGTGGATCAGGAAAATCGGGAGCCACCCGGCGATCGACCATTCATTGCCGAATTGGAAAAACAGCAGCGCCGCGAGTAAAACGGCGCCGATGCTTCGAAAGTCGTGAAACACTCGGGACCGCGCGGGTTGCGGCGGCAGCGTTGGCTGGGCGATCGGCGTCCTGGCATACCAGACGGCAAACAGCGCCGGGATTGCCGCAATGATGAAGAGGATGCTTTGCACCGTGTAGGCATAAAACGTCCCAGCCACCAGGGCGCTGATAGCCACACATCCCAGGCTGAAAGCCAGACCGCCGAAGTTCACGGTCGCGGCGCGGTCGCGCTCGTAGGCGGGAGAAATTGTGTAGAACACGGCTGTGTTCAGGAACCCCGCGGCCAGCCCCAGCACTACCAGGCCGCAGGTGCGCAGCAGAGGGTGCACGGGCGGCGGCAGCAGAGCCAGGTAAATCAATGCCAGGCATGCCAGAAGGCACGCGCTGATCAGCAGGAAACCGATGCCGCGCCGGGCGAGCAGCCGTCCGGCCAGCTCCGTCGAAATGATAATGCCGGCCGCCATGCCGACGAAATAATGCCCGACTGTGCTGTAGTCGGACGATAGGTGATAGCCCCAGGCGGGCAGGATGGCGCCCAAGAAGCCGAACAACATCCCCGACACCAGCAACCCCGCCAGTGCACGCCCCAGCAACGGAAGGTGCGGCAGGTCCGCCTGATCGCCCGCGGGCAGGGGATTCACCAGTCGATTGTAGCCCACAGCCTGCGCGCGAAGGCGGTTACTCCGCATTCGCATAATCGAGCATTGCGGCGCATTACGGGAATTGGGATTGCGAGACAACTTTACGTTAGAAACGGAGGACTTGTCCGTTGGCAAGCGCGTTGCTTAATGGTGATCAGGGTTCGAACCAGAGGTTAGTCAGTTACTCCTGGTGGTTTTGCCTCCTTTGCACTGTCCGGGCCTCGAAAGAGGCCCCCTAGTGCCCTCGTACTCCACGTAGGATGACCCGCTCAGTTCAAGCGCCGCCCGGTTGGGTGGAAACCACAATCTGTTGACACTCCGGGTTCTTGACAGGCGCGCAACTCGGGAATACGATCGAGGTATCACTGAGGAAGGAGGTGGTCCAGAAAAATGATAGAAAGTAGACCGCGCGAGGTGGCCGACTACTGAGTCGACCGTTCTAACGTAGTCGGTTCCGTTTCAGTGGCGGGCCAAGTTCATGCTGACCGGCCACTTCGACGCGAAAACTGATTGCCTCGGGTTAAATCCCAGGCTACCTGGACCCCCGTGACTTCCACTTTAATCACGGGGGTTTCGTGTTTTGATATACTCGAATCTGAATCCCAACAAAATGCCATGAAAGCCGCTATTCATCCTGCTTACAATGAAGTGAACGTCATCTGCGCCTGCGGCCATACGTTCAAGACGCGCTCCACGCACAAGGGCGACATCCGCGTGGAAATTTGCTCCAACTGCCATCCTTTCTTCACTGGCCGTCAGAAGTTGGTGGACACCGCGGGGCGCATCGAGCGTTTCGAGAAGAAGTATCAGAAGTCCCGGACCACCAAAACAGCTACCAAAGAAGCGGCCAAGATCGCAGCAGCCACCAAGAAAAAGCAGCCGGCTTAAGCGATTAGTGTCCTGACTTCTGACGCTGTTTTTCGCGCTCTTCGAGAATCCTGTTGTATTCGGGCTGCTGGGTTTCCGTGAGAATCGATCGGATCTTCGCGACCTGCTGGTCTTGTATGGCCTTCAACTCCGGCCTATAGTGCTCGTGAAACTCGCGATACCTCTGGCGGGTCTCATCCAGAATGGGTCCGAGCTGCTTCACCTGTTGATCGGTCAGATGGAGACGGGCATGCATCTCCTCGATGTAGCGGCGCTTGAATTCTTCCGGACTCCTGGGATTAACGCTGGCGCTCACCGGGCTCAACGTGTAGAGCCGGACGCCGAAGCCGCCCACCAGAATTCCGCTCAGAAAAACCAGGGCCAGGTACAGCGGTGTTGAGAAGAGAGGGCGCCTGTTCATTAGTGCTGGTCCGCGGCCGGTTCCACGTGGACCGGTTCGAAGTAGTCAAAGTTCTGGCTTTCGTGGTCCTCGGCCAAAACTTCGACATAGGTCTCGGCGGGCACCGGGACCTGTCTGCGCATTAGAGACACAGCCAGCGTCATCAACAGCGTGAGTGCCAGAGCCACGCTCACCAGTCTCCGAGCCAAATGAGCGAAAATCGCCGAACCGCGCTCGCGAGCCTCGATCTTCTGCCACAACTGCGGCATGAAGTCCGGTCCCGACTCCGGATCCGGCGAGGCCAGGCGATATGCCCGAAACAACGCGTCCAACTGCTCGCCGTCGCCCGGGTTGTCGTTAGTGTGATTCACGGTTTCCATATGACTCTTTACCGGGGGCTGGTCACCTTTTTGGCCTGCTTTCGTCCGGCATTGTTGAAGGCCTTCAGGACCCGTTGACGCGCCCTGAACAACCGAACCTTCAGCGCATTCTCATTCACATGATAGATCGTTCCCAGCTCTCTCAGGGAAAGACCTTCAACTTCTTTTAGCGTCAGCAGCACCCGATCCTCTTCGGAGACAGCGTCCAGCAGTGAATCCACCGTCTCGCGAATGCGCTTGCGCTCGCTGTCCTCCGAATCCACGCGGCCGCCGGCGTGAGCATCCGCCAGCATGACCTGCTGCTCGGAAAGATCCGCCATGCGCGATTCCATCCTGCGGCGCCGCTTTCGCAGATAATCATATGCCGCATTGGCCGTCAAACGATAGAGCCATGGCTCGAATACTTCCGCCGAACGCAGCTGATCGAGCGAGAAGTAGAGGCGCAGGAAGACTTCCTGGCCCACGTCCTCGACATCTTCAGGGTGTGAAATGAGACGCGCGATCGTGCCCAGGATGCGTTTCCTGTACGCTCGAACCAGCTCGTTAAATGCCGCTCCGTCGCCATCGCGCGCGCGCTTGATCAGCTCGTAGTCTACCAACATGCCGAAACATCGACCGGCATGAGAGGCCGTCAACTATTGGCCCCGCAAGTATAGGCGCACCGGTAAGTACTCAGGTTACCAAGCATTTAACAAAAGTTCCATTTTTGAGCCGGACGCCGGCCGGGGGTGCGCAGCTCAGAGCGGACTGGCACCGAAGCCTGGAAATGGATGAAAATACAGGCTCAGAAACTACGCGATGCCCCTGGCCAAGCTTCGGGGGCATTTGAGGTCCGGCGCCCGCGGAGTTACCCCGCGGAGCGCGTGATCGTGCCCAGTTTTCCGCTGCGGTAATCAGCAAACGCCTGGTGCAGTTCCTGCTCTGTGTTCATCACAAAAGGTCCGTAGTGGGCAATGGGTTCGTCCAAAGGCACACCGGCGAGCAGCAGCAGCTTCAGCGTGGATTTCGAGCCGGCGGAATTGGCGAATTTCACGGACTGGCCATCGCTCGCGAACACCACCATCTGTTCATTTTTCGCGGCTGTGGCGGATGTACCGAAAGTTCCCTGCCCCTCGAAGACGTACGCGAAGGCCCTGTAGTCTTGCGGCACCGGTTGTTCGATCCCGGCGCCCGGTTCCAGTTCCCAATGCTGGTAGATGATGGGTGTCCGGGTTTCGATGGCCGCATGCGCACCGAGCGCCTCTCCTGCAATCACTTTGACTTTGACGCGCCCGTCGGCAGATTGTGCGGTGGGAATGCTGGCTGCCGGTATCTCCTGGTAGCGCGGGGACATCATCTTGTCGCGGCGCGGCAAGTTCACCCACAATTGGAATCCGTGCAGGCGCCCGCCCTTTTTCCGGATTTCCGCCGCGGGCATTTCCGAATGCACCAGGCCGGCGCCCGCGGTCATCCACTGCACGTCACCCGGGCCGATGTTCCCCTGATGGCCGCGCGAATCCAGATGCTCCATGTTTCCCTCGAGCACATAAGTAACTGTCTCGAAACCGCGATGCGGATGATCGGGGAAACCGCGATCCTCTCCCGCGGCGATATCCAAAGGTCCCATTTCGTCCAGTAACAGGAAGGGATCGAACTCCTGTTCGCGCGGGAATGCGCGGTGAACAACCATGCCGTCGCCCTCCGGAAAAGTGCGGCCGGCGATGACGCGTCCGACCGAACGGACGGTCTGATTTTCAAGTGCCTGCGTTGCGCTCACGGTCTCAGCCTCCTGGTTTTGTTGAATTTTACTTGGCATCAAGTATATTGATGTCAATATAATGAGAAAGATTCATGCCGGCCAACTCCATAACCACTCAGCAGAAAACCAGCGGTGTCCATGTGTTCCTGGTGCTCTGGAAGGCGCATGATGCCCTGCGCCAGCGCTCACGCCAGAGCATCGCCAGACTGGGTCTCGACCTGACCAGCTTCGCCGTGCTCGAAGCACTGCTGCACAAAGGACCGTTGCCGGTGAACACCATCGGCATAAAGGTGGACCTGACCAGTGGATCGATCAGCGTAGCGGTAGATCGCCTGCAGCGGCGCGGGTTAGTCACGCGCAAAGATGATCCTGGAGACCGCCGCGCGCGCATCGTTCATCTGACCCGGCGGGGACGAACACTCATCCGCTGCGCCTTTGGGAAACACGCCGCCGCCATGGAACGCGCGGTGTCAGGTGTTTCGAAGACCGAGCGCGCTCAACTGGTGCGATTGCTCAAGAAGCTGGGGAGCCGCGCGACCGAAACACCTCAGGAAGGGTGACGACGTTCATATTGAAGGCCGCCTGCAAACCCGCGAATACCGGCCTTGGCCGGCAACCCGGAAGTATTATAGTCCGAGGAGTAGCGAGCCGTGACCACGCGTCAGCACAAGGTTCAGCCTCAACTCGGCCGAGCCGCAGTCCGGATCTTTGCCGCCAACGATCGTATCAACCAGATCCTCATCGAACATCTTGACCCTACCGCCTGGAAAGCCAAACCGCCCGGCAAGACCCGCAGCATTGCGGCGATCTTCACGCACATGCACAATGTCCGTTCCAAGTGGGTCAGGCTTACAGCTCCGCACCTGAAGACTCCACGACAGCTCAACCGCGCGCACTGCACGCAGCGGCAGGCCCGTGCGGGATTGGCCGAGAGCGCCGCTCGCTGCGCGGAGATGCTTGCCGAGGCGCTCGGCGGTGGGGGCGGCCGCGTCGAGATGTTTCACAGAGACGGCTGGGCTCGGCCCTGGCCGGTGGGTCCGGAAATGCTGTGCTACATGCTTGCTCACGAAGCACACCATCGCGGGCAGGTGTGTATGCTCGCGCATCAGCTCGGATTCCCATTGCCCAAAGAGGTAGCGTACGGGATCTGGAATTGGGAAAAACTCTGGCGAGAGTGAGGGTCGCCTGGTCGCCCCGGTGCCGATTCCTAGCGAATCGACTACATCAAAGTGACAGACGGAGCCGGTGTCTCGTTTCAAGGCCCCCACTAATGCTACATTCTGAATGAATGTTCGGCCGCGTCATCTGGATCGTTTTGGACAGCGTGGGAATCGGCGAGATGCCGGATGCAGCCGATTACGGCGATACAGGCAGCGACACGCTGGGCAATATCGCGCGACAGCGCCCGCTGACCCTCCCGAATCTCGCAAAGCTCGGTCTCGGCAACATCAAACCACTGGCTGGAATCGAGCCGGTGTTGACTTCGAGGGCGGCCTTTGGGCGTTGTGCGCTGGCATCGCCGGGAAAAGATACAACCACGGGCCACTGGGAAATGGTTGGCATACACCTCGAAAAGCCATTCCCTCTCTACCCGCACGGTTTTCCTCGCGAAATTATGGACGAGTTCGAGCGCCGCATCGGACGGCACAGCCTGGGCAACAAGGCGGCATCGGGAACTGAAATCATCAAAGAACTGGGCGCGGAGCACATGCGCACGGGCTCGCCCATCATCTACACATCAGCCGACAGCGTGTTTCAGATCGCGGCGCACGAAGAAGTGATCCCTTTATGGGAGCTGTACAAAATCTGCGAGACGGCGCGCCAGATTTTACGCGGCAAACAGGAAGTGGGACGGGTGATCGCGCGGCCGTTCACTGGCCCGCCTGGCTCGTTTACGCGCACGCCTAATCGCAAAGATTACGCCGTGCCTCCACCGAAAGGCATGCTGCTCGACAGGCTCGAGGAATCTCATGTCGAGGTTTACAGTGTTGGAAAAATCTTCGATGTGTTCCTGGGCCGCGGTATCGGCGATCACGTCAAGACCAAAGACAATGCCGATGGAATGGCGCAAACGCTCGAGGCCATGAGCTCGCTCAACAACGGCCTGATCTTTACCAATCTGGTGGATTTCGACCAGCAGTACGGGCACCGCAACGATGTGGAAGGTTACGCGCGAGCGCTCGAGGAATTCGACGCCTGGTTACCGGTTTTTCTGGATCAGCTCGAAAATCCTGACCTTGCGATCATTACGGCCGACCACGGTTGCGATCCGACTACGCCATCAACCGATCACAGCCGCGAGTACGTGCCGCTGCTGGTATGCGGGCCAAAAGCACGGAGCGGAACCAACCTGGGGCTGCGCCCGACGCTTTCCGATATCGGCCAGACAGTGGCCGAAAACTTCGGCACGCGCATCGGGCACGGCGCAAGCTTCCTGTCATCCCTCCAGTGAGGGATCATCCAGAGGCTCCGCGGTGCCCATCATGTCCTCTTCGGTCTGTGGTCCGCGAATCTGCTTCTCCAGCTTTCGCTGAACGCGCTTAGCCTGCTTCTCGCGCTGCTTTTCCTGACGAGCTATTTCTTTCTGACGCTTTTTAAAAGTAGTGCTTGATCTGGTAGCCAAAAATTCCCCCCTTATCCAGAACGTCCGGACGGATCGATCCCGAGTTACCAGCGCCATTTGCGACGCTGCCGGTCCGGAGGATGTCCTATCGGTTTCGGCCTGGCTTCGCTTAAATTCAGCGGACGACCATTGCTGTGCGGAAAAACAACAGTGAGTTCAGTGCTTCCCTAAACTCTCGGCCGGCGTCGCCGACAGTTAATTCCTTCGTGAGTGTAACAAATTCCGCATTGCAGTGCAGAGATCCGGCGGGCTTTGATCGAGGTCCAGAAATCTCAGGAGCGATCTCGGAGTGCGTCACGGGAGCCTTCGTATCTCTTTGATTTAGAATCGCGCTCTGTCGACCCGAGGTTTGACTTTGGGGTCCAATTGAACGACCATTGAAGACGAGCGAGCACTGTTTGGTCTCCTCGTTGGGTCATCAGAACTAAGTCTTTTGATCCGAGGTACTCCTCCCTTAGCCAGCCTCAGCTCGAGCGTTACCGGCCGGGAGGCCGTGACGGCATCGCGTTGCCGGGAAATCAAATCTAGATGGTTGGTCGTATCAAGAATCTGAGTTCCGGTAACCGCTCCGGATACATACATGCGGAAAACGGACAGACCGTCTATTTCGGGAGCTCCGAGGTTTGGGAACACGATATTGCGCTGCTCACGGTAGGCCAGGCAGTCAGTTTCGAACTGCAGCCCGGTGATTGGCCCAAGGCGTCGAATGTCCATCTGTACGAGAATGCGGTGCGGCCCGCGGAGAAGCCGGAAGGCGTCGTGCAACTTCGATATCTGGGTTTCGAGCAAGCTGCAAACATACGAACCTTTCGTTTTCAGATTGTGATGCCGGGCGACGATACCAGAATCTTCCTGGTAAAAGCAGACCTGGCGCTGTTCTTGAAACACCACGTCGGAATCCAGGAAGGCCCCGCGCTCTGCCTAAGGATGCTGGGCACGGATTCCGGCGCTGCCTACTTTCAGAATCTGTTACAACAGACGCCGCTCACCGAAGAGCATATTCTGGCCCATGTGGCTTCGAAAGCAGAGGCTGCGGCGCGCAAAGCCATTCGCCGCCGTCCCCGCATCGTGCGACATGCCGTTCCCGCGCACAACGGCCACTGAGCCACGGGCAAGTTCCAACCCGGTTAGTGCTACCCTCGAAGAGAGTTCCTCCCGGACTGCGAAACCGCAGACGGCGAGTTCCTCATCATCCAACTTATGAGACGACCCGTGATGGCGGGCAACTGGAAGATGTACAAGACGCCCGCCGAAACCTCGACGTTTTTCGAAAAGTTCCGGCCCCTGGTGGCGGGTTCCACTCATTGCGAAATCGTGATTTGCACGCCGTTCACGGATTTGCAAGCGGCCGTTGACGCCGCGCACTCGACGCGCATTCAAATTGGAGCGCAAAATCTTTTCTGGGAGAAGGAAGGCGCATTCACCGGGGAAATTTCCTGCCCCATGATTCGCTCGACGGGCGCCACACACGTGCTGGTGGGGCATAGCGAGCGGCGTCAGTATTTCGGTGAGACCGACGAGACCGTGCTGAAGAAGACGCTTGCCGCGCTGGCCTGGGACCTGACCCCGATTGTGTGTGTGGGCGAGCGCCTGGAGCAGCGCGAAAGCGGCGAAACAGAACTTGTGCTCCTCACGCAATTCTCCAAAGGTATCGCCGGTCTGGAAGCCAAACAGTTCGCTCGCATCGTCATTGCTTACGAGCCGGTGTGGGCCATCGGAACCGGCAAAACCGCTACGCCGGAAATAGCGGCTGAAGCGCATCAGATGATCCGCAATGAAGCGCGCAGGCGATTTGGAGAAGACGAAGCGGGCCATTTGCGCATTCTCTATGGCGGAAGCGTGAAGCCTGAAAACGTCAAGAGCCTGATGGCTCAGCCGGATATCGACGGTGCGCTGGTGGGAGGGGCCAGCCTCGATCCGGTTTCGTTCGCTTCCATTGTGAATTATTGATGGCAAGAACGCTGAACGCCGCCGAGGTTCAACCCGGGCGTAGATCACCGCTCCTGCCGATCTTCCTGATCGTCATGGTCGATGTGCTCGGCCTGACCATCATTCTGCCGCTGCTCCCTTTCTACGCTGAACATTTCGGCGCAAGCCCGGCCGTAGTGGGCCTGCTGGTGTCTACCTATGCGGCGTGCCAGCTTGTGGCCGGCCCGCTGTTGGGCCAGATGTCGGACCGCATGGGACGCAGGCCGCTGCTGCTGGTGAGCCAGATGGGCACATTCATCGGCTTCCTGATTCTGGCCTGGGCGCAGGCATTGTGGATCGTGTTTCTGGCGCGCATCATCGATGGCCTGACCGCCGGCAACCTGTCGCTCGCGCAAGCCTACATCTCCGACGTGACGCGGCCGGAAGAACGGGCGAAATCATTCGGCATCATCGGTGTGGCCTTCGGCGTCGGGTTTCTCATCGGACCGGCGATCTCGGGATATCTTTCGCAGTTCGGTTATACCTGGCCGATTTTCATGGCGGCCGGGCTTTCGTTCGCCAGCATCCTATCCACCTACTTCCTGCTGCCCCAGGTCTCACCGGCTCCCGAGCCGGAAAGCGGCAGCGTCACGCCCCCGCCCGCTGGACGACGCCTGCGCGTGCTCGACTGGGGCTCTTACGTGAAATATTTTCAGAAGCCGCTGGTCGCCCTCCGGCTTTGGCAGTTCTTCTCGTTCGCATTTGCCTTCGCCATCTTCATGTCGGGATTTGCGCTGTTCGCGGAGCGCCGGTACACCTGGCAGGGTCATGCCTTCGGCGTAAAAGAAGTCGGCTACGTATTCGCGTACGTCGGGTTCCTGGGCATCATTCTTCAAGGCGGGCTCATCGGGCGGCTGGTCAAGTGGGTGGGAGAACCAAAATTGGTAGCCACCGGTTTCATCGCCGCGACCGCCGGCTTCATCATGATCGGGCTGACGTATCGCGTGCCGGGACTGCTGGTGGCAGCGGGTATCGCATCGTTCGGGACGGGCGTCCTGCGCCCCGCTCTCACCAGCCTGATTACGCAGGCGGCGGGCCGCGACGAGCAAGGCGTGGTGCTGGGACTGACGCAATCCCTGATGTCGGTGTGCCAGATCATCGCGCCGGCAATCGCTGGATTCCTCATCGATCGTGAGCTGCTGACCACCTGGGCGATGGTCGGCGCTGGCGCATCCGCGGTGGGCATCGTGATCGGGAGATTCAGAATAGCCGGCAGTCGCTGAATCGCGCCTGACCCGCGCCACGGTGCGGCGGCGAGTGCAAAATGCAGCAGTAATGGTTGTGAATCCAACTGATCTGCTGTTGCAAGCCGTGCCGCAGGCCAGTACACTACCAAGAGCTAACTAGTCACTTCCAGAAAATTCAAGCGATGTTACTTGCCCGGGAATTCGTAGGCTATCTATCTCGCCAGATTGTGCGCAGACTCACGCCGCAGACTATCGAAACACCGAACCCGCAAGCGGTTATCGATCTGATCGAATCCATCATCGTCGAAGAGCTTACCACTGAAGATCGTTTGAATGAAGAAGTCCGCGAGATTCTGGGGCAATACGCCGACTATATGCGCCGCGAGGGCGTCAGCTACCAGGAGATGTTCCGCCGCATCAAGAATACGCTGATATCTCAGCGCAAAGTGATTCGCGCTTCCGGCCGGGATTCCGGCGACCAGATGAAACTCTCGAGGGACAAGATCACCGACATGTCCCACAAGATCGTTTCGATGCTGAGGAAATCGCGGGAATTGCGGATGCGAAAAGATCCCAATGACGTACGGCTGGATATCGTGCGCGCGATGACCGAGCTTCTGGTGGCCGAGGAAAAAGTGGACCGCATGGCGCGCGACAAGATCCGCTCGCAAAAGCGCGAGATCCCCGAAGGCAGCGAGGAGTGGGACCTGCTGCACAAGCGCTATTACGCCGAAGAACTGAAAAAAATTGGCATCGATCTGGGCCGATGAAACCCTGCATTGTGGTGGTCGGCAGCCTGAACATGGATTTCGTAGTGTCGGTGAAGCACCTGGCGGCGCCGGGCGAGACGGTGCTGGGACGAAACTTTCAAATGTTTCCCGGGGGCAAGGGCGCCAACCAGGCGTGCGCGGCGGCAAAGCTGGGTGGGAACTCGGTGGGGGTGAAAATGATCGGCCGGGTGGGTTATGACATTTTCGCAGACCATCTGAAAGCCAGTCTTTCGGCCGCGGGCGTGGATGTGAGCGCGGTGCATGCGACGCGGGCGCAGGCCACCGGCGTGGCCTTCATCTGGGTGGACGCGGCCGGCCAAAACTCGATTGTGGTTGCCTCGGGCGCGAACAGCGAACTCGCCGCGGCGGACGTAGAAGCCATGCGGCCGGTATTTCGTGGCGCACGCTACGCGTTGTTTCAGCTCGAAACCCCGCTCCAGACGGTGGAGGCGGCACTGAAACTGGCGCATGAGGAAGGCCTCGCGACCATTCTGGACCCGGCACCCGCGCAGCCGCTGCCGGCCAGTTTGCTGGCGCACGTGGATATTCTGACGCCCAATGAGACTGAGGCCCTGAAGCTGCTGGGAAGGCCGCTGGCGCTGGCATCGCCACGGGTATCTCCGGACGAGGCAATCATGCTGGGCATGGAACTGCGGCGGATGGGCCCAAAGACCGTGATCGTAAAACTGGGCGACCAGGGGTGCCTGGCCCAAGACGAAGATCGGCACCGCCATGCACCGTCGTTTACCGTGGAGGTGGCGGACACAACCGCCGCAGGTGACACGTTTAACGCAGGACTGGCGGTGGCCCTGGCTGAAGGCGCGCCGCTCGAGCACGCTTTACGCTTCGCAAACGCGGCCGCGGCAATCTCTGTAACCCGCTCTGGCGCACAGGCTTCAGCGCCTTCACGACCCGAAGTAGACGCCTTCCTGGAGTGTCATCAGGCACGCTCCTGATTGACGTCGACCGCGAGATCGGCTTAAACTAAAACCTTTGCGCCACAAGCAGATAAGCCATCCGGCAGGTTAACCAAACCAGGCGGTCGATATCAGGAGGGTTAATGGCAGCTACACAGAGACATCTCTTTACATCTGAATCAGTTACGGAAGGTCATCCGGACAAGATTGCAGACCAGATCTCGGACGCGGTCCTCGATGCAGTGTTCGAGCAGGATCCTTACGGCCGGGTGGCCTGCGAGGTCCTGGTCACCACGGGCATCTGTGTAGTGGCCGGTGAGATCACCACGACCTGTTACGTGGACGTTCCCAAAGTAGCGCGGCGCACGATTGAAGAGATCGGGTACACGGATGCTACGTACGGGTTTGACTGCAAGACCTGCGGGGTCATCAACACCATCCAGGGCCAGTCACCGGATATCGCCATGGGAGTGGATCCGGGCGGAGCCGGCGACCAGGGACTGATGTTCGGTTACGCCTGCGATGAGACGCCGGAACTGATGCCCATGCCCATCATGCTGGCGCATAAGCTGGCGCGGCGGCTCTCCGAAGTCCGGCGGGCGGGAATCGTAGATTTTCTGAGGCCGGATGGAAAATCTCAAGTCAGCGTCGAATACGTCGGCGGCCGGCCCAAACGAATTGATGCGGTCGTGGTCTCGACGCAGCATAGCGACCAGGTATCCACTGAAACTTTGCGCGCTGAAGTGAAGAAGCACATCATTGATGCCGTGATTCCGGCGGGAATGGTGGATAGCGGAACGAAGTATCACATCAATCCGACAGGACGTTTTGTGGTGGGCGGTCCGCACGGCGACACCGGTCTAACGGGGCGGAAGATCATTGTCGATACTTATGGCGGCATGGGACGCCATGGCGGCGGCGCATTTTCAGGTAAGGATCCGACCAAAGTAGACCGGTCCGCCTGTTACATGGCGCGCTATATCGCAAAGAACCTGGTGGCGGCGGGTCTGGCGAAACGCTGCGAAGTGCAACTGGCCTACGCCATCGGCGTCGCTGAGCCGGTGTCGGTGATGGTGAATGCATTCGGCACCGGACTGGTTGCCGAAGAGACGATGACCCAAATGATCCGGGCGCATTTCCCGCTGACGCCTAAGGGAATCATCGATCATTTGAAACTGCGCCGTCCGATCTACCGCAAGACGGCCGCGTTCGGGCACTTCGGCCGGACCGAAGAAAGTTTCTCGTGGGAAGCGGTTGATAAGTCCGAGGAATTACGTCAGGAAGCGCCGGTGGCGGAAGCCGCGGCACGTTAGCTGGCGCGGGCAAGCGTGCCTGCCAGTATCGAATTTTTTCCCAAACCAGGACAGGCACCAAGTGCCTGCCGCACTTAAGGAATCATGACAGTCAATACACAAACTCAAGTAGCCTGCGATATCAAAGAGATCGCGCTCGCGGATCTGGGCAAACGCCGCACAGAGTGGGCGTTTCAATCCATGCCGGTATTGCAGACCATCCGCAAACAGTTCATCAAGGCGCAGCCTCTGGCGGGCCTCCGGATTTCCGCCTGCCTGCACGTCACCACAGAGACGGCAAACCTGATGATCACCTTGAAAGACGGAGGAGCCGCGGTGGTACTGTGCGCCTCGAATCCATTGTCGACGCAGGACGACGTGGCTGCCACGCTGGTACGCGACTACGGAATTCCTGTCTACGCCATCAAGGGCGAAAGCAACGACGTGTACTATTCGCATCTCACGGCAGCTGCGGAGCACAAACCAAATCTGACCATGGACGATGGCGCGGACCTGGTTCACCTACTCCACACCAAGCGGCAGGATCTGGCTGGCGATGTCCTGGGCGGCACGGAAGAGACCACGACCGGCGTGATCCGGTTGCGCGCCATGGCCAAAGAGGGTGTACTGCGCTACCCCATCGTGGCTGTAAACGATGCTTACACCAAGCACCTGTTCGATAACCGCTACGGCACCGGACAGAGCACCATCGACGGAATCATCCGCGCGACGAACATGCTGCTGGCCGGTTTGACTTTCGTCGTCGCCGGCTACGGCTGGTGCGGGCGGGGAGTGGCCATGCGCGCGCGCGGCCTGGGTGCCAATGTCATCGTCACCGAAGTGGACCCCACAAAAGCGCTCGAAGCGCTGATGGACGGCTACCGGGTCATGTCCATGCAGGAAGCGGCAACTATCGGCGATATCTTCGTCACCGTCACCGGCAACAAGCACGTCATCGGGCGGGACCATTTTGAGAAATTCAAGAACGGCGCGATTCTGGCGAACTCCGGGCACTTCAACGTAGAGATCGATCTGGAAGCTCTGGGGAAACTGGCATCTTCCCGCCGCCAGACCCGCGAGTTCATCGAGGAGTTCGCGCTGCGCGACGGGCGCCGCATTTATGTGCTGGGCGAGGGACGGCTGGTCAATCTGGCCGCCGCGGAAGGCCACCCTGCTTCAGTGATGGACATGAGCTTCGCCAATCAGGCACTCTGCGCCGAGTACATGGCGAAGAACCACACTTCGCTTGAAAAGCGCGTGTATTCGGTACCCGAGGCACTCGATAAGCTTTCCAGCACAGTGGGATCCGAAGCTTGGAATTCACGTGACTTGAAGTCGCGGC